>JGI24022J15233_10003150_pt1 | contig 16154 bp, 5 predicted proteins | sample Ectturendosymbi2_FD_15233 | JGI IMG/M metagenome (IMG submission 15233)
CACGCACCAACGCCCGAGCTATTCACGGGTGGTGAAACGTCACCGCACACCTACGCTTGTTCTGCTCTGTCAAGCATTGAGCGGAGTGCAGTCTCCAGGATCGTTTGTTCGTTCAGCACAATCCGTTCATGTGCTGCATCCGTCTTCCCAGGCACCCGCCAAAGACTCCAGGTCGTCGTTTTTCTCTTCCGAGCGAATGCAGCGTGGGCTGGACCGCATTTGGTGGAAAGCGTACTTAAGCGCAAAGTTGCATGTTACGCGCAAAGAAAGCCCAATGGTTACATGACTGATTGGCACAATCACTATACTATGAACGTTTTTGATGTAAAGAAAAATACTGCTGTTATTTCAGTTAAGACCGTGGACCTAAACAAACGTAGGTGCGAGTCTCCCAAGCACCAACCGAAGACCGCGCCGTAAAATTCACCACTGGTTTCGACCTATCGAAGCTAGATTTTAAATCAAGCTGCGGACAGACTTTGGCAACATAGAGATGACCTTGTTCGCGCTTTCAACGAGTGCAAACAAAGGTCCCTTTGGCACAGCGTAATACAGGGTTATTTCCCGGGCCAGCTGACAAACAAACTCGAACGGAAATGAAGCTTACATTTGAAGGCTTGAACTTTCCACTGGTCAAACTGACAATTTGTATAGCGATTTTTTCTGGGACCACAGCAAACGCAACACTGGCACGCCGTGAGGTCGACCATATGCGGCGAAGCGACCTCGGCAAAAGTTGTGTTTGAATTGTTCTCGCCTCTTTCACTGTCGACCGACCTGCCGGGCGCAAAAAATGTTAGGAATTTGCCCGTGCTCCATGCTATAACACAGGTTTGTATTAACTGTGTGCGAACCAGTTTCTTTCGCAAGACAGAAACGAAACCTTAGAGCCGTGCTGCCTTTCCTACCGACGAGGAAAAAGTATTAAAAAATAACTATAAAAAAGCGATACTTCTGGTAACGGTTCTTATACAGTACAACCATTACTGCAGCTTGTGATGTGTTACAAAGTAACTTGCAGTAAGGTAGCACATGCTGCAGTAACGGTTCTTACAGAATTCAGCGTTTAGCTTCCGCAATAACTTATGACTGCTATGCTTTTGCCAATATTTTTCCGGGAAATCAATCCGTTACAGAGCATTTGACAAAGCTGCTGCAATGCATCAACCACTCGAAAAAGAAAACGAAACTTCACAAAAACCGATTCGTTACATAAACACTTTCTTGAAGCTTCAATTCTAGCACGCATCAGCGTTACAACTGTTTGCGAAGAGCACTATAGTTCTACTACAGTGAATTAGGCGCAGTTATCTTGCGATGGCGCCACTCGACATGCAGGCGATAACGACGCAGCCATTGCGCGCAGCCCGGCAGTCCGGTAACCGCAAGCCACGGCATTTAACGTTCGGCCACAGCAGATTATACGCTGCAAGGTTGGCGGCGCTTGAGCGCCTGTGAGAAAAGCACCACAAGTAGTCAACGAACCTTTTCGCTGGAAACTACGCACCAGGTTGTCGCAGGCATCAAGACGAAAAGGCGGTCTCTTCAAGGATCTAAATTACAGACCAAAAACTTGTCTTGAGCCCACGTGGTCAGTTTTATAGGGTAACTCTTATGGGCAGTTTTATAGGGTAACAACGTCCCCCCTCTGATTTTGCCTGCTTACGTCTTTGAAATACAAATCTACACATTGTTCATCTTTTAAGCTTTAGACAGGAGTCTTTTATACACTGAAGGTATGACTTGAGAGTAATTTCATGGATAATTAAAAAACTATTTTTATAGAAAATTCACTCGAAACGAGAAACCACGTTGGGTCAGTTGACGAATTAGTTATTTACTGCTTGTTTTTCACCTCTAGACAAATTTTGTTTTTTGAGGCTCTTCGCAGTCATTTGTTAAAACCAAACCTTTTATTAGCAAACAAAAGGCGCTGAAAATCACTCCAGCAACTTTCGTAGTGTTTGAGACTGTTTCAATTATTAGGCAAAATTACGAAGTTGATCGTTACCCAGAGGCGCCCCCGGGTGGCCGACATGAAACCAGTCAACCTNAACNACACGTAATCAAACCACCATCTGGTAACCTCCCACACCAATGCTGTCGTCACCGCTTGACCATCTGGTCCTTTTTCCGNATCAATAACTCGAAACTGTTAAAGCGACANGCTGCTGTGTTTTTCGTCGTAATTGATGCAAACTAAAATCATGAGGAAAGTTTTGAAAATGCATAACAGTAAAATATTTCGGGCAAACTTTTCCCAACCTGTTTTGTCATAAATTGCTCGCTTTCACACAAGAAACTCATGCACTGTTTCAGATATTTGTACAAGGACGTCTCGTGAAAACCTTACTTTAAAACTGCTTAAACTTTATACCACCAAACAATAGGTAGAGATTTCAAACCCCCCAAAACAATAAGAATGTAATTGTTGTGACCAACGATGTTCCCTCTAAGGCGCGCAACTACGCAGCGCCAACAGACCATTTGCCCAGTGAAATCTCATTCTCACGCACTAACAACAGTCCAGATTTAATCGTATATCTACCGTATAGCTCTTGGAATGCTTGAAACGCTTTACTGTTGTGTGTCTGAATCAGGATTTCTCAAACGGGCCCCTCGGCCCACTTGGGGGCAACGAGCAGAGGCCTTCACTGGATAGCTTTGCCGTGATATTGCATAACCCAAGTGTCACGATATATTAAGTGTGCGCCAGTTGCACTTAGAAGGGATCCACGGCTCGTGAAAGTTTGAGAACCACTGGTCTAAACTGTCTACATGGTTGCGCAGTTGCTTGCATGCGCAACTAAAACAAACATATGCTCAGTATAAAAATTTCTTAGAGGAAGAGGAAGCACTGGTTACCAAAGCAATATTTCGGGTTACAAAAGTACTGACCGGTAGAAACCTCTCTTTTTCTCAGTCTTGCTAGCATCCACTGAATTTCAACATCGTAATGAATATGCCAACAGAGCAGGTGTAAGTAACAGCAAACCAAGTGTACAACTTGGCTGAAACTTCAAAGAACCTGCGTCATCGATTTCTGAACACGCCGCAGGTGCGACTGTCAAGAACCCGTTCGACATGTTCTTGCAGGGGCTGCTTCAGTTTCAGTCACAATGCTTAACAGGGAGTGATTCAGTTGGCCGAGCATTCCTTTCAAATACATTGCTTACACACGAGCTCTTCAACGCATATCGAGGACCGTGACTTCGCTGTTCGCTTTGTTCGCTCATAACGCGAACACGTAACAATCGCTTTGGGGATCTTAGCTAAAAATTAACCTTCATGTAATGTCAGTCAATGACAGTTTTGCTGTGCGTGGTTCAATCCAAATGCCTCTCTAACGGTGATCTTTGAATGTTTTCATGCTCTTTTCTTTACAAAAATAATTTGCTGCAGGAGCAAGTACATTAGAAAAAGGTTTTCCGCAAGAAACCTATTTGTATTACCAGTTTCTGTGAAGTCTACCGAAAACGGTGGATAGCTGGATCTCTTCGTTATAAAATCAAGGATAACATCCAATAAACGGCTTTATCGGATTTACACATGGTTTTGCAGTAACCAGACCCAGATATCTGTCATTCTAGTAGCCGGACTTATAACAAGGTCCGCCAATTCGTGCAGTTTGCAGCGTCTACTATCACATTTTTTCCACTGTCTAACCTACATTGGCCGGCAAAGGGCAAACAACATTACACAGTGTCAATTTAAAGTACTTTTTCATGATCTTTATGAAGACGTATCTTGTTTCCAATAACCATTAAATTTATTGATTGGCAACCTTCAGATTTTTCCAATATGCTCAGATGAGCAAGTGCTGGGGTTTTTCCTACTGAAAGACTTTCAAATGCAGGCAAAAAGCCATCTGCTTTGTCGACGTGCCATCGCCTTGATCGCTACTTTTGTTCCTATTTTTCAGCTGGTTACTCTGAAAATGCGCTTGTGCGCGTGGCATCAATCTAACTTCTTTTGCAGTGCTATATAGCTACCATGAGCTAAATTTGAAAATATTTTTGAAATTTGTTGTGAACAGCGTGTCAATTGGCAGAAAACAAGTTCTTGACTTTATTTGCAAATATTGCTTGGGTGTCTGTTTTTAAGAACGACATCTGTTTTTAACTCCGGTGTATCACACACATGTGTTGTGCCAACTACTCGTTAACGGTTTTGCAATCAACCAAGTTTTTTTACCGCCTTTGACAGCCATGTCAAGCAAAGCTTCAAAAAAAATTTTCCCACCGGCGTTTGCCTGTGGTCGTTTACCGACTTGACGCCTCGAGTACACGAGTTATGCTGGCTTTATCTCTTATCTCAGTGGCAGTGTGTGCCCGCGGCAGCCGTACTTTGCAAATACGTGAGGCTGTGAGCTACTTCATCGCCGAACTGTAACGTCGATCAAGCTGAGGGCAGAAAAAAAGAAACAAAAAGCTCCTCTTCAACATGACTAGTCACTAAAGATCTGTCGCGACGATGCAATTTGCTGTGATATCAGCGCAACAAAAGGCGAGAACCTGCCCAGGGAACGCAAAACCAAAAAAATTTGCTCAATACAGCAACTATTTTTAACTCGAACTTATGGGCAGAATTCAACAATGACTCAAAGCTGTTGACAAAAATTGTACATGGCACAGAAGTAACTATACGGAATACTGCAACTTTTTCTTATTTTGACAGATGCCTAAAGTAAATGTTTTTGCTTAACTGGCAGTAAATTGCACTGGTTTGTGGCAGTGGAGCTGGATGCGTTAATTTTGTTCCTATTTTTTATACCGTATGCCCGGGTATTTGAATGTTATTAATTGGTCATTGGCTTGCGATCACCGTTGCTGTAGTTGCCCCAGGTAACGGGATATTTGCCGTGGCGAAGAGAAGCTCTCAAATTTTGTTGATTTTCCTTACGCTAACTGAAAGTCACATTCCACTTTAGTGGTTGGCGGAAACGAATGAGATCATTTTGACAGGTCCTGATGGTTGTTCATATATGAATACAGTTTCCAAGCTGAGAAAATGACTGGTAGCTGTTTTTTTGTTTCCGGTCAAAATTTACCGATAGGTTTTGCTCATCATCTCATCCACGTTGCAGAAAAGGGCATACACTTCAAAACCCACTGAAATAGTCGAGTACTTTCCTTGGGAAAGAATTTAAAGATTTTATCAATTATTACTCCATTAAATCAATAGCTGGCTTGCAGGGAAGGTTCCATTGAAAGAAATCTTACTTCCTCAGTCTTTGAAACGAGTCCACCTATAGCGCCACCTTACTGATCTTTTGACACGTCTCTGAACTTCTTCCAAAAAGCTTAAAACCAAACCTTCAAGCAAAATCACACGATGCAGTCTTGTTGCAGCGAGCTGGGTGAGCCTGCCTGTATGCCGCACTCGCTCAAGCTGCCAAACTGAACTGCGCATTCAACGATAAAGCTTGCCAGTCATAAACTTACCGGTCTGTGTACTTAGCAAAGAACGACCATCACGTAAAGAGGGAAGATTCCAGTGCACGTGTGACGTCAGCTTTGCTTAGAAGCATATCAACTGTTTGCTGAACCCACATTATCATAAGTCTTCTATATCAGAATGCCTGTTTCACCTACTGTGCATATATCTGTTTTCTGTTAATTAAGTTTGCGGGAATCGGTTTCTGTTTGCTCTGTTTGTCTAAACACCAACTTGATTGACGTCATCATGAGGAGTTGCTTGTACAAGTTTTACTGCGGCAAACTTTCTTCTCATAGGTGTAGGAGCAAGGAAATTTTTGGGGTTGCAAAAAATTTTTGCCCAAACGTTCCCAAAATGTTGTCGTGCAACTTTTCCGACCGTTTCTTTGGTGTGACTTCCAAAGAAATGGTCTTCACTTGTTTTTCTGCAAACGTTGGGGCCCATTTTTGAAGTCAAACAACGTTGGACGTCATTTTTGCCCAGATTTTTGAGGTTTTTGCCCAGATATTTAGGGATTTTGTTTGGATTTTCAGGGATTTTGCCCAGATTTTCAACAAATCAATAGTTTTGGGAGTGCGTTTGCACACCCTGCACCCCCACCTCCTACACCAGTGTTTCTTCTGAAGACTTTTATAAACTCTGCACGACATGTCAGGGAGCTGCTGTTTTCAGCCAGAAGAGTATAATTGAAAAATTAAATGTAAACAGAATGATGACTTTTGATTTTGAACAGGCGCGCCATAACCAAAGGATGCATAGAAGCTTGCAACAACGTTGTTTGCATTTATGCTCATCTGACTGGCATGCGATAAACTTAGCATGCAAATTGACGCAATCGCTACGAGGATTTGTAATTTCAGAAAAACTGGATGGATGCCGGTATGCGTAGATATGAAAGGATTTTGTTTGGAGAACTTGGCAGAGTTTTCTTTTCTACGAGAAAATTAACCAACATTGAGCTTAAAAGATGCTCATTTCAGGACAAAATAAAAAACGTTTCAACTTGTTAAATGCTTCTGTTCATTACATGGCTGTTACAGCATTAAAAACTTTGAAAGAGATGACACTATGCCATGTACAGTATCTAAACTAAAATTGAAACATTTTCAGAGTAGCGACAGTAAATATTCCGAAGTTTAAGGAGAAAACCGAAGATGCTTAGACGAAAAAGAAAACAAATATCTGCCCATTTTAACCACTGTTGTGCCTGGCTTGCATTTATGTTATCGATTTCGTGATAGAACCAAGACATAATAGAGTGAGCATGGCGTGTAAGCTATGCTGATACTAATGGTGAACGGTTGAATGCGATGACTAGCGGAAGTTAAAAGTGTGATCGCAGCGCGTTATCTCCATTGCTGCTTGCTGACATAATTAGCCTGTTTACATGGCACATTTCATTGTGGCCTAAGTGTGGCTTTTGGTCGATTGTGGCTTTCTATTTTCTGTGTCACGTTTAATAAAGCCACACCCTTAAGCGTGACTCGGAAAATAAAAGCTACAGTCGACCAAAAGCCACAATTAGGCTACAATTAAACGTGCCATGCAAACAGGCTAAATGTGAAGCTTTGGGCGCTTGCCGCTCCGGCTTTCCGATCGCAACAAAATGNTGCTGTGATCATGAGGTGAAAGCCATGCCAGATGTAACCTCCAGAAAAAGAATGTTCGATCGGTGCGGTTCGTTGTTCGTTGTAAAAAGGNGGGGCGTTGTTGCAATTTGCAACCACTCGGTAGGCGCGGTATTGAATGTGCGTTTCACCACGAGCTGGATGTGCGTGAAGAATAAGACCTGTAAATTCGCGGCGGGAACAAGCAATATAGAGTGATCAAAGCAATAACCAACACAAATGAATGCCCCTCGCCTTGCTTTCAAGTAGCAAGTGCATAATAGCAGTTTTTTCAGCGGACATCAAAACAACAAGCGACAATTTTTGTCTCCTAATTAGTTTCAAAATGTAGTTTATTATTTTCAAAGTGAGCCCACAAATATTGCTTGAAAAAAACGTTTTTCTAACAGCTCTTATCAGAAACATATTTTGAAAACTTTGCGGTAAGTGGAACAGCTGTTACGTCAAAGCCCGTGCCTCTTTACTACTTTTAACCCAGGGGAGACTCTCTTTGGCAATCCATAGTCCTTCGCTACATGGATACTCGGGTTTGAATACAATGCCTTACAGAAGCGATCTGGCCTGATCACCAATGTCTAAAACGATAATAGCTGCATGATTTTCCTCCGATCGCAGCATTTGACACAGAGGGTGTAAGATCAAGTACTTTGAGTTTAAATTGAGCAAGCTGAGCTACGTTGCAGGTTCAAGAAATCGTTCTACATTGTTATGCTAAAATTTCATAAACTTACATCAGGCTGTGGTTTCTGAAAAAATCTAGCAAGATGTAAGGACTGATGATGCGCAGTTTACGTGAAATCGATTGCCTATTAAAATTTGTGATTGATTCCTTGCTTGTTTCATCTGTGGAGTGAAGTTACTTGAAAACGTTGTTTATATGTTTAAATGGTTATCCGGACAACTGCCACCCAGGACAACTGCCAGCCGGAAAACTTCCACCCCTGGGGTGTCGTGGGGCGGGAACATGTTACCACGCTTTTTTCATGTTTTTCTTTCTAGTGCAATGAAAGTGAAAACATCATTAAAAACTGATTAAATATTAGTGTGAAGTGTTGTTGAAGTTTTTTATGTATGTTTCAAAACTTCTTTTTTTATCACCACACTCTGTGCCACCCGGACAACAGCCACCGAGGATATTGCGTTTTACGCATCACATGCAAGCTATCAAATTCAGTTTGGTATATCGCGTTGCGACACGTACAGGACTTCTTGCGGCAGAGTGCTTGAGAATCTCTGGTCGTTGCTATAATATTGCTTCAGCATACTTCAGGAAAAGTGAGTTGAAACCTTGCTGTTGCTGCCATGGAACTTACAAATCAAAAGCTAAGATAAAAGAATGCATACAACGTACTGTAAAATGAAAGGAAGAAAAGGCCTTTTAGAAGTTCGTGGATTGAATGCAGTAACGTGCATAAAAGAGTTTTCTGTGAAAATTTCGAAAATGCCTATATAAAATTAAGCTTTGCACTGACTTATAATGTTTGTGAAGATGTAATGTTATCGACACGATATTCCTCACGCAAAAGGTTTAAAGTGGTCAGAGGATGAAAGGAATTTTTGGTCTATACTACCTCCTCGTGAAGTTCAATTAGTTTTGATGCCAATAAAAGGCAAAAAACTCAATATGACTGAGATGGCAGTTTTCCGGGTGACGATCGTTCCAGGTGGCGGTTGTCTGGGTGGCGATTGTCGTAGGTGGCAGTTGTCCTGGGTGGCAGTTGTCCTAGGTGACACTTGTCTGGGAGGCACTTGTCCAGGTAGCAGCTGTCCTGGGTGACAATTGTCCTAGGTGGCAGTTGTCCTAGAACCGCTTAAATGCAGAGTGGATTTTCACGATTGGCGAAGTAGTGTGGCAAAATCTACTGACGTGCTATCAGGGTAACGCCTACCTCAAAAGATACGTACCATCTGACTTACCATCCAAAGCAATTTTCCATCTCGTTTGCATTGGTTCCGCTGAACCTCAGGGTATCTGCCTACCACTGCGCCTGCGCTGCTGACGTCACTTTTTACGATGACAGACATATATAAATTGAAAGGGTAGTGAAACTTTTCAGGCCTTCAAAACTCACCCACAATCTATACCACAACCAAACATTTGTCGAATGTTTAAAATCTTGGAAAGCTTCCGAAAAGGTAACTTTATGATTTTAACCCACTTGTTTTCCGCATTGCCAGATATTAAAAAAGCAACATATGTATATTTGAGCAACGAATACTTTCGTTTTGCAACGACAAATGATCGTTTCGAAATCTTAAAAAATATTTATTTTCGACAAAACTGCATGAAAATTATTGTTTTAATTTATCAACTGCTCCACCAAGCTCGTTGCAAGAGTATACCTGTTTCTCAACCTTAACCCTGATCAGTAATTTTGGAGGTAACAGCGACTAGTGCAACTTTTTTACTACCACGTTCGAAACGGTCTTCTTCAATTGCTCGAGTTGTTGCAGACAATCCCTTACAAGTTTGAAAAACCCGTCTCACACCGCCTTCAACGTAAAGTAAACCACCATGTCTGCCGTCAAACGATCACTCTTTTTCAACACTTATGGTCTCACGTGCTGAAATCTCACGAGCCGCTACGCGCAAGAACGTTCGCTAGCTTTATGCACAAACTGCTTTTTCCCCGTTAACCCATTAACACCGCGGACTCCAGGCAACCGACAAGCTGTATGTTTAGACCGGTCATCTAGCAGCGTTGCGAATAAGGGCGTCACTGTGACATGAGTGTTTGTATCATGCATGGAAGGCTTGATGCTGCTGGTGACAATCAAGGAATCATCAAACAAACGCAATCGGGCTGCTGGGCACCACAAACACAAAAAAGTACTGCAACAGCGAACATCACATTAATTTCTCTAAAAAAATAAACCATAAAGCCTGGTAACTGGGCGAAATTGAGAAGACCTTTTTAACAAAACTCTTGTTGATACGATCATATTTTCTTGTATTGAAAGTTGACCAGGGATGTAGTGGAACTGGAACGCACGGGAACGCGTTCCCACACTTTTTTCCAGACAGGTTGTGTGTGTTGAAAAAAAATGGATGTTTTCGTTTGTAGTGTGATGAAAGCGAATACTTCATTAAATATTGATTTAAAATGAGTTTGAAGTGCCATTGCAAATAACTAGTTTTTTGGGTGCCTTTCCAGCTTTTTTTCTTAGCACTACACCCCTGGTTAATAAATCATTAGATACTTCTACACGTACGGTAGAGCAATCCGTCAGACGCATCCAAAAATCACAGGACGAAAGAGGAGCCACTGTCAACCACGGTCTATGCCTACGAACTCATTTGATGAATAGAACTAAGCAGAGGAAGGTTGAAAATGGACATAAGGGAAGAGTCCTAAATGTATCGTTTTCAATTTCAGTGTTTAACTTTGGCTTTTACCTATTTAGCAAAATCATGTAAAGCCCGTATGTCTCATAATCTTAACGAATTATCGTTTCTAGTTTTGTTATGTTCCCTTGCTCGTCTTCAAAATTACTCAAGGCTCAGTTTACCCTGACAAAAAAAGGAAAAAACATGCAAGTTTTTTTCAAAATGTTGTCGTTGCTGTGGCAGTCTTTTTATCTGCTGCTAGTCAGCAAGCATTTACGACGTCTGTTTTATCAAAAAACAAAAGAGATAAGTTATAAACACTTCATTTGACATAAAAACCACCCTCCTTTCAAAGTTTAGCAAAACTCGCAAAAATCGTGTGCAAACTCAGCCTAGAAATGTCGTGGTACAAAAAAGGTCAATAAATAATAAACAAACAAAAAATGCCAAACGAATTAGAACAAAAATAATGTAACAGATTAACTCTAGTTACGGAGCAAGTGGATGGGCGCACTTGGGTGTCTGCGAACAGTGCGCTTACGTGTCACCTATATGACGTCACTCTCGTTCTCGTGACAATGATAGCGTAACTGTTGCGTTTCGGAGTGTGCGCGACGTCACCATTGCGACACAAAGCAAACACTGCAAATGTTTGATTTGCTTTATTTAGCACGAATAGAGCACAAGGTCACGTCTGAAACGTGATCGACCGCGACTTCACTGTACTGCCTACGTGCAAAGCTGAAGCTTCGGGTCAAAGTACCAACCAAAAACCTCTCGTTTATTGCCTTGCACAGGCAGAAAATATTCCAAGGCTTATGTGATAGCAAGTTGGGTTTATGCGGCAGCAAAACGTGCAGAGATCAAAGGTTGGGTCTCCACTAATACGTTTGACAGGTACAAGGTACAAATCGAGAAAACGCTTGATTCTTGATCTCGCGGAGCCATTTTCAAAAAATCAGTCAGAACTGCTGTTGTGAGGAGACTCTCCCTCAAACACAAAAGTAACAGAAGAGCCTAGGAAAAGTCCATCTTGTTTGCAAGGTCGAAAGCAGTATTCATTGCATACATTGCAGAATGTCACAGCATTATTTGAGAAAATATGTCTCAGCATCTGCTCAAATACGCTCAAAACCATGGTCATATGTGTCAAGTTTCATTAAACATACAAATTTGTCATGGAATCAAGTTTCAACTGAAGCACGTGCTTGAGGAAAAATTTGTGAAACATCAGTAGATCAACAAAGTTTGTTTCATTGGCAAAAACCTGGAAAAACCAACTGACCAAATCTTCGATCATCTCTCAGGTATTCGTTGAAACATATTTGTGTTTAATGTACAGACATATCTAGTTTTACGAAAGTTTGTTAAAACGCGTCAAATCTTTCACTGGAGGACATGCACGAAATTTCAGATGTTGAATTTTAGTAGAACTCAAGAAGTTTCGAAATAACTAAATGGAGAAATTGCAAAGATTTTACTTGATTTTGCCAAGAAAGGTAATGAAAAAAATTTTTTTTTCACCGTTTGAGCGAGTTGATCCTGTCTACTGTTGGGTCGCAGAGATTTCGGGCCAGGTGTTGAGCAGCTATTCCGCTGTCTCGTCGTTCAGAACCACCAGGCCATTGCTCCATTGGGAGGACGATGGATTAGCCAGGGGTTCTTAACCTGGGATGAATTCACCCCTGGGGGAACATTTCATTTTCCAAGAGGGTAAATTTGCTGAACACTAAATAGCAGACAATGTTACGTTTATATAAATCATTCTATACTGCAAAAGTTTGTTAATTTCGTATTTTCAATATATGAGCACCATTGAGTGTATTGGGGGTAAACCTGGCAGTCTTGTTTGATGAAAGGGTAAGATATCTAAACAGGGTTAAGAACCACTGGATTAGGCATGAAAGACAACACATGCTCAACGGTTTATTCTTCAGCACCGCACTCACCAAGCCGCATAACGAGCCATACCCATGGGTGGCGAACCATTTTTAAAGTGGGGGGCAGAAGAGCACGTCAAAAAAACTATAGAAAATTTTTGCGGTTTGAATTGGCAACTGTGACGTCACAAGTATTGAAATATGACGTCATTACCTACACACCGTATGAAGGTATAAAGTACACTACTTTAGACAAAATTACACCACTATGAAAACGTGTCGGTTAACCACCTGAAATTCATAGGCTGTTGCAGGGGCGGTCCCAGGTTAGCGTCACTCGGGCTCGTCATACGATTTTACTCTGACTGAATAAAACTGTTGGACGCTTGCGTTACCAAAATTTCCATTTCCTCTCATTTTGTCTGGCAGTATCGGTGCTCTGTGACGTTAGTTACGTAATGATAAATGAGAAGTTATCACGATAACTTCTCCATTGTTGAGTAACGTACGTCACAGAGCAATGATAAAGCCAGTAAGTCTCTGAGTACTAGGCTCATTCATATCAGCCTGAGTTGCTGAACAATTCTTTATTCGTTTGAAATTATTCTCAAGATGGGAACTGTCCAGGGGATTCGATTTCAAATACAANGTTCCATACAATCCATTGCTTCAAAAAACATTCAGTCCGATATGAATTATGTTTTAAAAAATACTTAATTCCATAGACGGGCATCTCGGGCTCTAATGGATGAGCCCGAGTAAAGCGCGAGCGAACGAAGTGGTGAGAACGCCTACTACGAACGATATTGTTTTATTCAGATCATCTGCAACATGAACGTGAAAGGCCGGACATGAAACGAAAATATATGAACAGTTACAAGGCACAAAGAATAGAGCCCAAGTGAACAACTTAGTGAAGTGGGACCGGCCCTTGGGTGGTGGCACAAATATACAAAGCAAGCAAGCTCATATAAATCGTAATCGAAGACTCGGGCTGAACCCGTGGAGCCCGTGTGCCGGAGTCGCCACTGGGCTGTTAAAACCACCGAGAACACAGCATAAAAAGCAGGTAAACATGACACAGAATTGATACTTGTCTTAAACACATTCAAAATCACAACTTTTCCACATCTTGATCACAGAAGTAACATGACTGAANNCTCATTCCACAAAGGCATTAGATACCAAAATGCAAAGGCACGACAAAGCATATGTAGCANCTGACAAGTTGTCTGTGAGCAGGGCTTCCACAAGAAATCTTTTCAGNCGGAACAAAACCCATTTTGGGGCCCCAGCTTTGTAAACTATTTTGCAATAACTAAATATTGAGGCTAATTAATGTGCGTCAAGCTTCAACAAGTGCTCGTTTATTGATCATATGAAACATTATGTGCAGGAAGCTAGAATGAAGGGAAAACGCCCAAGAGGGAGGAAAATAATTAAAATTTTAGATGATGTCATGACTGGCACTTGCGCACAAATGAAAAGAAGAGCTGAGGATAGAGAAGAATGGCGGAGGGATGTCATGAGAGACCTGCCGTAAAGCAGATTACCTTGATGATGATGAAACATTATGTTAAAACATACTGGCACTATTCAAGTAATGTAACAATATTACCATTTTTAAACATGACATTTATTAATGTTCATGGTAAAATCTTATCAAGGAAGAAATTAGAAAAAATGCCGCAGTCTCAGAATGAATGGCGTCGATCGAGGTTGAATAAAACGCTGCTATAGCGAAATGAGACTGCAACCTCATTGAGTAACTGTATCCTTGGAATGAGCTTACTTATTACAACAAAAATGAAGGGAGGAAACGAAATATTTTGTCAGCCAACTATTGCTTCTATTTTTGACCGCGAGCCACGCGGGCCACAGGCCGGCGACCACTGCTTTCAAGCATTTGTCGAAATACTGTAATTGGTTTATAGTTTCTCCAGTATGGTTTCGAAATCTTTAGATTTCTAGGTATGTCCGCTAATCCTTAACTCACATTCGATTAAAGTCTGTATCTGCTTTCGGCACAAGTTTTGCAATCAGCAAAATGCACGACACAGCGCGGCGGTGCACAATACTCGTAAGCGCTTGCGTTCTGCACTGCAGTTGGGCAACTTGTCAATTTTAAACTTNTTAGTTATCTTACACATATGCGCAACATTCGATGGCTACTGTTGTTAGATTAGATTTTACTGTGAACTGGCATGATTCCATTNAAATTTCACTTGACGTATCTCTTAGTTTGAAACTCTTGGTTTATTGGAGTGAGTTTTATTAAAGATTTTTTTGAAAATGAAAGACGTAAAGGAAGATTCAGTTCAATGGACAGACTGGGACAATAATCATGAATGTCTTAAATGCGACAAAGTAGGCAAACATTCAAGTTCAACAAAAATAATTACTGTATTGTTAAATAATTATAAATGCATCATATCAGGAAAATGTACTGCCAGCAATTCACACTAAAATACATCACACTAGCTTACCAAATCCTTTTGGCTAGAACAGTTTTATCACCTGGATCAATTTCGCTACATTATTCCGAGTTTGTCGACAAAAAACACTCAAATGTTCCTTCACTCTCAGGCCCCTCTGTAGCTGTCGGGCCCCGGGACAATGTATCTGTTGGACCCCCCTCTCATAGGCCCTGTCTGTAAGGATGCCAATTGTGTTGCCAACGCAGAAATAAAATATAACTATTTGATGTTGCCAATGCAAAAACAAAAACACAATTGAAATTGATCTGTCAAATATTTCCTTTTGCGTAAAAGATTCAGCAAAATTTCACTAATTGGATGTGTGTTGAAACGCTTCAAATTACACCAATTTTTTAGTAGTGTGGCACGAACTTTTTCCTACACACAAGCGTAGGTGTCGGAAGGGGGGCATGAATTTGAAAATTCAGCAAAAAGGTTGTTTTCTTAGTTTCGAGTGGCAAAAAACAAATTTCACAACTTTTGTACCCCACCCTAGAAAAACTTTTGGAAAAATCCGCTAGTGGCTCCCCCTGGAAAAAATCTTTCCTATGCCCATAAATATAAACATGTAAAGTTACACCATTTTTGTAAAAAAATATGTTGCATTACAGCATATGGCAGCACTGTTGAACAACACCAATGCGGTAAGCAAGCCATAGCAAGATGACAGATTGTGCACGGTGTCTTTTGCCATACAAATACGAAATCCTGCTAAATTATAGACAATATATTACCAATAATCTTGACAAAATACTGCCAAAACTCTGCAACGTGTTTTTCACGATTTGATTTAACAATGGAGCCGATACTAATTGTGCTACTTTAAACTTACTTAGGCAAAATTCATCTTCAAAAGTGGAGGGTCCAGGTCCCCCCAGAAATAAAAGTGGGAGGGCCTAGGCCAATGCGGCCCCCCCGGGTCCGCCACCTATGGCCATGCCCCATTTGTGTCAGCAGGAATGGAAACGTCCGATACCCGTGCGTACGCGGTTACACCGGACCCTTGGCGGGTACATTCCAAGAGGGTGAGCGCTGACGTCAGGGGTAAAAGTACGGAACGGAAACTCATAGTGCTCTCCAACCACTTTGCATTCCATTGGTGATCCGCCCAGAGAGCTGCACTTCTGTTGTCAGACGAACTAAATGAGTTGTTGTGAGGCGAGCACAAATGGGTGTCTCAATTTGAGATGTCGTGCGTTCTCACACATTGGACGGGTGAGCGCTGAGATCTGCTCCGAGCAGATGTCCAAGTTCCGTGGCACGATGCGCTACAGAAAATGTGGCTCGTTTGCGAGCAAGCTTAGCAGGTTGGATGCCCGCGAGGATGGGAAAATTGTCCGCTGATATAGGCATTTAGCCACAGTTCGCAAGACGTCGTTGATGACCGGATCAATGAGGCGGG
>JGI24022J15233_10003153_pt1 | contig 16148 bp, 19 predicted proteins | sample Ectturendosymbi2_FD_15233 | JGI IMG/M metagenome (IMG submission 15233)
TGATCAGTGTGTGATATCTTGTGTGTCTGGACTGGTGGTTATGGTGTGCTTTCACACTGAGGCCTGTCATTCTTGTTTCAATTGGTTTTCTCAGCATCCAGTTGCTGTTCAGTAAACTGCTGATTCAGCCTTAGCCTATTATACAGCAGTTAGTTGTAGCATGTTAAAACGTGCCTGCTACATTCCTCCCATCATGACGGAAATTAATTGTCTAATTAATTTTGTCTTCTTTTCTTCGTTTTTTAGAGGTTTTCTTTCCAGTTCTGCTTTGTCTGATAAAGGAAGACATTTCTTTCTTCTTGATTTTCTTCTTTCTTGTCTTGGAGAAGTTGTTCTTCCTCTTGTGAAGTCTTCATTTGACTTGAGTCGTATCCTGATATAGAATTCCCACTGTTGCTTGTATAGTCTGGGGATAGAATCCACACAGGTTCAGCATTGAATGATTGAGAGATATACTTGAGATCCTCTCATGTTTTAGATCTTCTTAATCTCTTTCTTATTTTGGTTCGTGTATGATGACTTTCACACTTGGTCTTTTTTTCTTATGGCGTCCAGGTGTGATGTAAGGATAATTTAAGATGATGATTGTAAGAACAATAGCCGTGGACAATAAAAATTTCCATGGATACGTTTCCTGAAATAAAGGTAATCAGTTGGAGAGTTTCTTGCCTTCGTGATATTCATCATATTTTTTTTTCAAATGTCGGGGTGTAATTTGAATTATTGTGGCCATATTGACATTTTCCTGTTCTTGTTTCTCTTTGTAGTGATATTTGTAGGCAATAAGGAGTACTATAATTCCTCCCAGGATACTGGCTGTGAAAATTATGAAGCTTTTATTAGTTTAATTGTTAATGCTGCCAGCTCCTGAAGTATTTTCATGTTTTCTTGATGTCGACTTGTGTCTTTGAGGACTTTCCTCATTTCGTCGAACTGTTCCAGTTTTTGTGACTGATTTTTTACGATTAAAGGTTGTTCTTTAACCCATTTGGTAAAGTTATGATGAAGTTGTTTTGTTACTCTATAAATTTCTGTATTATAAATAATTCCTTCAGATATCTGATTTCGATAAATGATGTCATTTCTCAAAAAAGGAATATTTTTCAATTTCTTTAGTGCTTGTAAAATTAATTTTCTGGCTTTTTATTCTTTTATCGCCATTTGCGTTGCATGAGCATTTTGACTTAAAATTAATTTCCTATTTTCAATCGACCATCTGGTCGTTATTATTTGTTGTTCGAGAAGTTATCTTTTTGAATGCAGGTACACAGTTTCCAAATCTTTGTTACCTATTTGCAAAGTCAGCCGTTAATCTTGAAAAGGTGGCAGTTGCGTTAGCAACTTCAAGTTATTAAGGGTTTACTGTCTTCAATGTCCGAAAGAATTCCGTTTTTTTTCCATTCCTGTTTTTAGAAAACTTACTACCAATTTAAGTATATTGCTTTTGTTTTTCGTATTATGCATTATGCATATCTGTAATTACTGAGCTTGTTCTTCTCACGATTTTTATCGCCCCTATGATAGGCCATCGTAGTTTGATTGATAGTGACGTATTGCTCAGTATTACATCCGGTACTGCTGTTTAATAGGACAATTGGTGTTTAAAAGCAAAATAAATTGCTGTCCTTGTTGTTCTTATTGGCCCATATTATTTGGCCCAATGGTTATAATGTACCAGGTGGGTATCGTAATTGACCCATATAGTTGCCAATTTTTCCCGTTAGAATATACTTGTTTGTCCCATGCCAACGTGTATAATTGAACGTTGTTTCCTAATTGGGACTTTTCAGAATTTTTATCCTGGTATACTGATTTTATTATATATTTACTCGCAACTTCCATTTTTTTGAAGTCGTTTTTTGTTGCTATATGGTATAGCATTTATAAGGTTATCAGTATTTGTTGATTCAGTCAATGCTGATAATGTGAGTTTCATAAAAACCTGCTGTTTTAGGGAGAAGTGTTAAAATTTCTCTGATATAGATGCTTGTAAATAGCATCTATCTTCTCACCTCACTAGAAATTTTTGAAATGAAACGTTTGAAGGTAATATCACTGTTTCCAGAGTATCGCACATCGAATTGTGTCAATGTAATTTGTTTTTTATAAGAATCTTGTCCTTCAAGTGTGTTCCATTTGGATTCAAGAGTCCATGTAAGGGTTCTCGTTATCAGACCTGGAAAACGTTGATCATATTCAGAAGTTAACTGGTAATATCGGCCTTGAGGAAAAGAATTGTTAATTGTACGTTTTATTTTAAAAACGCACTAGTCCCTGAAACTGAGAGACTGTGAAACCGTCATGATTTTAAAGCATTTGTTCCGAAAAAATGATTCATCGATGTTAGACGGATAACAAGGATTGAAGTGAGGAAAGATTAAACGAATGATGTCTTCACGTGATATTAGTCGATTCTGTTCTTGGTTGCCAATATGTGTTGTGTGGGGTGGTTATCCAAAATGCCACTCTGGCGGGTGAAATTGTCAACTCATAACTAACTGGTGGTCCATAAAATTTGTGTCGTTTAAGTAAAGGGTCGGAAGGCTGGTCATAGATCCATTTGTCGTCGTATCTGATGGGATTGTGCCAGATGACTATGTATTGTTATCCAATTGACAATCCCATGTTGATATGTGTGACGAGCAGTCCATGTGTTTAGAGGTATTGATATGCAGAAAGTGTCTTCCTTAAGAATGCAGAACAGAAATAGCAAAGGGGATAGGTTTTCGATAAAGCGGGCATTGGTTATTGCAGTAGGAAAAACAATCTTGGCATGCTAAGAAATGAGTGCACGGTATTAATAATACATCCCTGGGCTTGTCCATACAGATGATGCATTGGATGTGTTTTTGCAATTAGTGTGAATGGTCTTCACGGCTTTGTAGCGAGTGATCCGTCAAGGGTGTTGCATAATATTGCAATATTTTTGCAAGAATGTCATGTTGCTATTCTAAGTTGTGTATTAAGTCAAATATAGTTCCAGAATGTAACACTAGTAATAAGTTCATACGGAGATGTTCACAAAGGAGGCACTGGAGTTGTTGTTTGATGAAACGATAATACGTGGTATATTGCAAGGTTTGGTGCGCTGTTTGTTGTAAGGTCTCTTTTATGAAAAATTTCGATTTTGAAAATATAACATGTGGGCAGTAAGGAAAGTGTTTTGGGTCAATGTATTTTCCATGGGTCATCAGTCTGCTTCCAATCTTTATATATTCCGTGACAGGAGGAACATTTATAATATGTCTCTTGAATTGTTGTGATCTTCGTAAATCCTGCCGTTTGCATGAGCAACTCGTTGCATGTAGCAGATGTCTCAGCTAGTGGGTTATTTTCTGGTGCAGTCGTGAGTAATATGTTGGCGCGAAAGTGACTATCAGGCTTTTTAGTGCCATCGCCTGAATGAAGGTGTTTACAATTAGGTGATGCTAGTAGATGGATGGCAAAACTGGAAATATTGGGCGGAAATTTTGTAACAATGATGCCGCAAGAAAAACACTGAATATATGTGTTGTTGGTTGAAAGTGAAAAAAATCCTTCATCGGCAAAATCTTTGACGTCATATAAAGTTCAATCCCAANTTTCATTGAAGGTGCGTAATCTTTGTTGTTCGTCTGTCAAATCAAAGGTAGTGACGTNATTGATGTGACATACATATGGAGATTTAAGTCGCATGTAGATAGTCGTGTCTCCGATGAATTTAGCTGTGTGTGTGTGATATTGTGAAACTGTTTGTTGTTTCAGTGTTCGCTGTCGTTGTGGTGTTAAGTGAAGCATTGTAGTATATGAATGGTATGTAGATTTCACCCTGTTTGAATGTAAGACGGTAAACTGTGGTTCGATTTTGTGTAAGTGCAGGAACTGTATGTAGTATTAACTAATTATCAACAAATGCAATCAAACAAAGAGAAATCAAATGTAATACTTAACAAGCAAGGCTATGTTTCGGTTATCCGTCGTGCAAAGGTAGTCAATGCTGTATGGGATATACAGGAAATCTTTGAAAAGACCCGAGAGTTTGAAGAGTTCTTGAGTTGATTTGCTAGAGTTGTGGCCAGTATTGTCACCAAAGCGTGACCAGTAGTGTGTAATTATTTGTTTTGTAATATTTCTAGATAATTTCTGGAAAACAAAGATAAATAGGTGAATTTTGTAGTCCCTTGACAACAGTTGCTTTTTCTCCGATTAACAGGTATGTTCAAACTTCTATGAGTGATGAATGATATGTGCATCCTACTGTTGGATGTTTTAAAAATAATGTTAGCATAGCCCTGTTATATAATTTCAGGTGCGAGTCAGTCTTCGACTCGATTTGGCCACGCGAGTCGCACCAGAGCAGTGTGGTTTTAAATCAGCGTGGTGGTATCGATAGTCTGATCCGCGTAACGTCAGTGTAGACGAAGCGGAGTAAAAAATACTGAGGAAAAGACATGTTTCAGTGATCGTCAATTCATGAGTGAACACATTGACATATACTTGTGTTGTGAAAAATTAGAACAACGAAATTAAAAATGTTTAAGATGTTTAAATAGTACAAAATGTGAGCTAACATTTTGTTGAGCGTTGTCGGTGCAAATTGGACAAGTTATGTTCTGTTTGTTGCGGATGCTGCAAGTTGCCAAATGGTCACATGGCAAAAATGCAACTTGGTCTTTTGACTGAAAGCACATAAAGACGAATCTTTGTCTTTTTAAGGAACAAGTATACATTCTTCTAAGTTAATGAAACTTGCAAAAATTGTGTGGTAATTTTCAATGTGTTTTTTTAAGAAAAGTGTCGCGAATTTCTTTATCACTGAAGCCCATAATTTTGGCGTCAGGTACAAATGAAGATCATTCATTCTCATTTCAGTGAGTATTTAGTGTTCTCTTGGATCAGGAATCGTTGGGAGTTGGTGTACTTGCAAGGAAGGCCTATGCCTAGAGGCCTATTGATTTGCGTTCACCGCAAGAGAGCCTACAGGAGGGGCATGGGTTATAATAAGTGAGCTGTCCTTAAGTCTCGACAGTTCAGAAACACTCNAAACAGCATACATATTTGAAGTGAATTGTCAAAACATGTCATACTCATGAACGCATGAAATGACAAGCAATGAACAAAAAAATATAGAGTGATAAGAGTGGTCCGGATATGGATAAACTTCACGTTATTAGCTGTTGTTGTATCCAGGCATAGGTGCCGTCTTCGATGGTGGTGTTTACTAAGGATTTCCATGAATGTCTCACTTGCCATTGAGGGTCAAGTGTATTCACGCATTCAAGTGAAAGCCAAAACTGAAAAAAAAGAATCTTGAGATGCTCTGTAAAGTTTCTGCTTGAGTAGTTCAAATATGAAGGGATTTTTGTGTTACTTCGTCAATCTCTGAATGGTTGATTTGCAACTGTTTTTGCAGTTTGGAAGCATGGCAATTTGATGCGTCACGCTGTATGGATTGAAGAGTTGGTCCACTACAGTCTAAAGAATCAGTTCTTGAGATCTTTAATTACTTCAGTCAAACAAGTATCTAGGACAGTTTCAGTCAAATCCATTTCTTCCAGGAATTCCTCAAACCAGTCTTCCGAATTTGTGTTTGAGGTATCCGTTTGACAAGCCGCATCTTTTCCGATTTTGAAACTTGTCAAGCACAAAGTCCTCATTGGAACAGTCGGCTTTGATACCACAATATCAGAAATGTGCATACCCTGAGTTACTCAATATGCTACACAATTTTCAGTGGCTATAGCTGTCATTCTACGCTAAAAGTTTGATCCAAATTTCTCCTAAAAGGTAATAATAAACATACATTTATATAAAGAGATAGTGTCAGTTGTGGTCCAAATAATTATAAAAAAAGAACTCATTATTGAAAACTATTAATTCCCTGAGAAACAAAGCGTGTGTCAAAAAAAACGAGATATTTCACATAGAAACGAAGTGTTTCACGTAGAAACAAAGCATTTCACATAGAAAGTAGATGTTTCACTCAGAAACGGCGTGTTTCACATAGAAACAGGGGTTTTCACACAGAAATAAAGCGTTTCACATAGAAACGAAACATTTCACACAGAAAGTGAGTGTTTCACTTAGAAACGATGTGTTTCACATGATATAATTAGGTATTGAAAATCGTTCGCCCTATGCAAATAAATAATTTGAAGACCATGTCGTCGTAATTTGTTCAGTTCAAAAAATGATTTTGGTGAAAACCTTCCTCTTGACGCTCAATAGAAAGGAAGAAAGAAGAAAGAAGAAGAAAAGAATTGAATAAAAGAAGATAGAAAACAGTGCCTGCATGAGGGTCAAATAGTCAAGTTTTCACGTTAGTTAGCTGAACGTTCATTTTCTTGAATGTGCGTCTTCATTAGTTAATTTATCTTTTTACGTATTTAAATTGTCATTTTCATTAGTTCGTTGTTCATGTTTAATGGTCTTAATCGTCTTTCACATTGGATCCAACACAAAACAAAATTATTATGACATTCCGTGCACGATTACATCGAAACCAAAGAACTTGCACGAGACCACAAGAAGACTTTTTTATAAATGTCTACTACAAGGCTTGGACTTTAGGAGTTCGTCTCGCAAGTAATATGTAAACAATAAAAAAAATCCACTGTGAAGTCTCCGCACTTCCGGAAAATGAGCACTACTTGGCATATACATTATGATGTCGTATCGCAAGCAATATGTACCCGTCTCCAGGAAATCTTCGTTGAACAATATAGCTGTTAAATTAATTTTTTGCTATGGAATTTCGTCTCAAGGGCGTGGTACTGACAAAAGGAAAAACGTAATGATGTAAATGAAAGGGGCTTGACAGTAGTTTTAAGAGTTCACCATTTAAGCGGGTTATCATTTATATTTGCGAAAAAAATTCTGCGGTTCAAAAATTCTTAGGACCACTTTCTGGCAACTGTCTTCTTACCTTATAAAGTTGGATAGTAGTATGTTCAATCTTCCGGATTTTTCTTCGTTTTCAAGTTTGTTTCCTGGGAAGAGTCGTGTGAGAGACTTGATCCACTGTCTAAAACTTCTAGTGAGGTGATATTGTNTTGATGTGGAGGAGTTACAATGTTTTGAGGGGAGGTTTGTTTTGAACGTAGAGTNGATTGTTGCCCATTATCGCTGGTATGGTTAGTTGATGGATTGTCACTTTTATTTCGTGAAGNGAGATAGTGTGGGTTTTGAGTGAACCTTTGNTTCCTAAAGGATATTTGTTGTCGGGTTTGTTGATATTGTGGTCTTTGCAATGGTCGGGATCGACATTTTCTTGCTATGTGGCCAAATTTGTTGCATTTAAAACATATACGAGTTTCCGGTTTCCTATTTTTTGACTTTCGTAATTTGTTGTCTTGTGGTAGGGACTGTTGCATTCGGTCCACTTGTTGTGATAAGCTATGTAGTTGCTGCGAGAGATTATGATATAGAATTTCGCTGGGATTTCTGTGTTGTAATTTTGTCACTTCTTTCAGTTTCGTGAAGATGTCATGTAACAATGTGAAAATTGTGTGGATGAGGGTCATATTTGTGTGTAGATCCTCATGTGTTTCCATGTTATTTTTATGTGATCAGGTAGCTAATGATTCGATTTTTGATGTTTCCTCTGCTTGAGTTGGATCCATAACACTATCCTGTGCATGGGAAATGACCGTTTTTGTGTTTATAGTTTCCTCTGCAGATGGTTCAGCAGGTTGTTCGTTGATTTTTGAAAATTGAATATCAGATATGTGATTAGTTATGACTTGGTAATGCGGTTTTCTGAAAAACATAAAGCTTGAAGAGTATTTCTGGATAGGATGGGTTATTCGACGTTTATAAAATAGTGCACTGTTTGTCACATAGAGAGAATGCATTTATGCAAATGAGCAAGTTGTGCAGTTAAAAAAATTGTTATCATGTTTCTCTTTATGTGTGACGAAAGAGTTTAACAAACTCTTTGGTGAACAAAATTTCCTTATTTTTCATTTTCTATGAATTGTGGGCAGTTTTTTATGAAATGACCTTTGCGTCTGCATGAGTAACAACTTCGATGTTGATTGCTAGATGTTGGAGATGTCATTAGTGTCACCACCTAATGATCGTTGTTTTGTATGTTGTGAGTCTAGCCCTCGATGAGCTTGGCTTGATATGTTTTGGGGATTTAAAATTTGAAAGTGATGTCGCAGTTTTTGGGTCTGTAGGATAGCGTGAAATATCTTCTTGTTGTTCCGGTATGGATGGTTGTTCGATGATCCTTGAAAGATGCCCTGAATGGTTTAAAATAGGCATTCGTGTTTCTAATCCACTTGATAGTTGTTGCTGGACCAATGAATTGACATCCGCTGGTGACGGAGGAGAGGACTGAGGCAGCGATTCAATCTTCTTGTGTTTCATTGCCAAAGGCTTGAAGCGTTTGAATTTAGGCATAAGAAATTCTTGCTCAGTTGCTAAATTAAGAAGTTAGTGTTGAAATGATGTGTATCTTATAAAAATTTTGCAATATGTACAAGCAGAATAAACATTTGCGTCATAAANGAAATATTTCGGACGTTAGAATAATTTTGTAAAAAGCTTTTCGTGACAAGATGAAGACGATGAAACTGAAAAATAAAATATGCAGTTCGTAGCCTGTCTCCCCTGATGTGGGCCATTCGAAGTCTAAGACGTTGTGATGGCCTGTAATTTTTATGTATAAAAGGATATAGCGAATATCTGGTGCGGCGTTTTTCATGACGCCTGTTGGAAAGGTTGCACTGTAGTGATGTTGGGTTAATCACTGTGTGGTTATCACTAGTTGTGAATAGGGATTTTTAGATGAGGGGTAATAATTGTAAGGCCCCCTAGCATGGGCCTCTATATTCATTGTTCCAAAAGCAGTGTTTATGAAAGAATTGGAATTTCTCAAATGAAAGTCGTTCATAAAAATAACTGATAACATGAGAATTAAATGTGCGATTATTTATAACATCTAGAGAGACATGAGCATGAAGTGGTGAGGTGTCCAAGCTCGTAGAACCTACAAAGAAAAGTTACAAAGTCTTTGAACTAAAGCTGTGTCAGCTGCTGGTGTGCTTCCAAGCACTGCAGCTAATTTTTGCAAAGGGGCGCAAGCTTCCCGCTTGGGAACTTTGTTTCATGCGGTTTTTGGTGACAGCATAGTTACTGTTGTTCATGCATACACTGATTTTCACTTGGGTGTTCAGACCAGTGATCACACTACGGGCGCCTGCAGATATGTGCACAAAACCGTTGGATGCAAAACAACAGAAAAGATTATGAAAATATGATGGGGCTGCTTCTTAGATAATGAGTTGCTTATGTTCATGAGTAAAATCGATGTACTATGGGGTTTATTGTATTTCAATTTATGGTATCGAATTATGACTTTAACAATGAATGCAAGTTTGAGAAAAAAATGTTGGGATATGAGAATAGTAAAATTTAATAGAAACGATGTTATGGCCACTAGCTAGCCATGCCAAACCACATCTCATAAAACGAAATTATACAGGCTGTAACCCTGCGCAGCCAGCCAGTGGCCCACCTTGTGTGTCAGCGATTAGGCTGAGGTGTATTGGGACGTTGAACAGTAAATAGGAGGTTGTTAAAGCTACATGTTGTATCTGATTCTACGTTGTGTTGAGAAAATGTTTATAAAATAAATGAGTTGAAACAAAAGAAATATGAAGAACTATTGTAACCGCTAACTGACCAGTAAGTAGTGCATTGGAACCCAAATTGTAAAGGGTTCCTAAGTAAGGGCGAAAGTTGATGCTGTTGACAAGAATTAGCTCTATGACGAGAGTGCGTGTTGAAGGTGTTACAACGCAAAAATAGGCTGCATTACTAAACAAAAAGTTAATGAAAATTTTAAAGCAATTGCGTGGGTTTTGATGGTATTACTTCTGAATCGCAAAGTTTGAACGCAAGCCGTCCAGGTATCGACGGAACTTGAGACGTTTAAGTTGGGTCGCGACGTTGCTAGTGATCTTGGTTATGAACGATTTATCTGGATTGTAATATTAAGAACATGCTAACTTTTGACTATGTGTTTGTTTTTGAAAAGCGGTGTAATGACAAAAAGGAAGATGTTGGTTTTAAAAGAAGCGAAAATGCAAAACTGAAAAAAAAATCTGTGTCGACTGCTAAGCCACTGTCCCATGTCTGAGTAAATAATGGAGTAAAAATTATCTTGTGTGCATAGCTGAAATAGTGGAAAACCTAAAATTAGATTATATCCAAAAGGTCTTTAATGCACAAGTGTTGGTGTATAAGTGTTGGTTGGAATGTGAGTTCAAGCAAATTAAGTTTAGAACATATGAAACAAAATCGTTTGTGGATATTTTTGACATATACTGTGAGAAAAATGTTTGTGAAATTTATATGGAAGGGTATGATTGCTAGTGTGGCCCGAAGGTTGGTTCGTCAAAGCGCAATGTTCAAGTGTCAGTCTGGCCGTCACACAAACTAAATGTAGAAAGTGGCATTTGCTTGAAAAAGTCCTTTAAAAATTGAGACGCTCACCTTTAGAAACAGTTGAAATGTTGCAAGCATGTGGCGTTCAGGAATCGTGTTCAGAGCATGCAATAAAAAGGTATCTACATTATGTGAAATCCTATTGCCACATCAAAGTCGTTCTGCAAACTTGTAATTCTGGCCTATCAGTTTGTGACTTGAAAAGGTTAATATATGATGAAAACAGAATCTAGTATGTCTGTTCTGTGTAGAAGTATATGCTGCGGTCCCAAATGTATGTTCTATTTTGTGGTGGACGTGACATCTGTAATAAGGGAATTTATGAAAAAGTTTATGGAAAATGTAGGGTGGTGCAGCACTTCGTTAACAAAGGTGTTTGCACAAAGGTTTTCATCTAAAGATTTCTGACTGCAAAGCTGATGAGTTATTTCAGGAAGTAATAAAGCATGCATATGTCTCTAAGTTTTCAATGAAGCTTCAATATCCTGGTCGTTTCTATTCAGCGCTTCTATTCTTGAAAGGAAGCGCTTTTCAGCGCTTCGTTTCTATTCTTGAAAGGCTGTTTGTAATTTATTAGAACAGCGTCTGACATTTCTGTCAGTCGCTAAATAATTAAAAGTTATATAAAAAAGATTAATGGAGTAAGCATGTTTGTGTTTAGGTAGTTCTGTGAAAAAAATATATGTGAGTTAGGATAAAAACAAAGGTGTGAAAGCAAATATCTAAAGGATTGAATTGCTCATTGGAAGACATAACGGTCTCCACAGCAAAGTTAATTACTTTCTGGAATATATATTTCAATAAAAGCACACTAATAAAACAATCGCATCAAAAGTGCAAAGAGAGTGACACTGAATATTTGACATAAAGCTTGGCTATAGAAAAAGGTTATAAGTGTCTACTCAGATGTATTTAAGTTTATGGTAAAAGCTAGCCATATTAGATAGTAATATAGAAAGTTTCCATTTAAATAAAAATTTTTTTTTGGTTGAAGATTTCAGAGATGTTTTAACATTTATCACCAAGATGTGCCCAATAGTGGCGAGGGTATGATTGCCGTAGATATTCAAAGAAGGTGGCATCTGACAGTCCAAGATAACGAACGGTTTGCTTAGTTTTCGCTTTGTCCAAAGCATGGTCGGCCAATAAATGATGAATGCTTTCCTGAATGATTGGAGAAGAATAGATGACATCAATGCTGGTGATCAAACATGGTGCTTCCCGTAGAGCTTGTCGGTTAGGATAATTCAAACCATAAATTGAAATAGAAACTTCTTGACTGTTCTGGGAGAGTGGGGAAAATTCCAATTTGGAAGGTAAGTACTTCGGAAAAGGTCGTTGTGGTGTTCTCAACATTTCGGGTGAGTCTGGATTGTATTGAGGAAAGTGAGGAGCTGGCAAAGCAATGTCATTTTTAGAACGATGAGCAAATGATCGTGTAAGCATCGACTCGTCTCTTTCGAAATTCCAGGAAACAGCTTTTCGAGGATCTCGGTCGTCTATCGTGACGTCCGGTGTTAGATGCATGGTAGGTTGCAGTTCCATACTGGTTGGGATGGGCGACAGTCGAGAACAGCAGGCCATGATTCAGCTTTTCAATGTGTCTATGTTACTATGTAAAATCTTAAGCTGAAACACAAAAACGATTCATTTTAAAACATGCAAACAACATCCGTATTGAATCTCTTAAAACATGGTAACATATCCCATCTGTATACTATAAACATGACAGAAAAATGTGTGCGCAATATTAAACCATGAACATCGGTAAATCACAATAAAATGATAGCAGCGAACACATAAATGTAAAAAAAATGTCCGTTCTCTGTTTCAGGAATAAATCTCGTCTCGCCAGTGAGACTAATGTTCCATCTTGTTTAAATTGAGCATAGTAGTTCACACGAAAATGAGTATCCAAGCTCATGTTTACAACATCAGAGAAAATTCTTTGTCCAAATTTCTTCATGCTGCACTGCTTGACGGAGCTGGTTGGTGTTTAAGGACACGTCCCTCCGGCTTGAAGCATAATATCAAATGCGAATTTAGTTTTTTGCAGAAGATTAAATTCCAGCTTAGTTTTGTCACCACAATATCCGTGAATAAGAATGTAGGATTTGAAAAACATGGCGTCATCGCCACAAATGTTAAACAATCGAATTTGCCCAAATTGTAAGGGTCGGCTGATTCCATGAATACGACAATAGTTATCTACTCTTGTCATTATGACGTGTTCATTGTATACGGGGACTCTACATAGAGGAATGATTAAGTCAGGTTCATTTGCCAAAGCAATCAACATCGAAGGCGTATAAATGAAGGATTGCTTCTGGTTCAATGTTTCACGTTTGCATAGTCTCTTGAGCAGATTCATAATGTTATGAATAATCTTATTAGCTAAAATATATATAGGTGGGATTAAAATGAGAACGTGAACGAAGCAAAAACAAATTTCATAGTTCAATAAATATAAGTAAGCTTAAATATTAAGTAGGCACAAAACATGTGGTATGTCTAGCGTGCACATCACTAAAAAAAACATGCGGAAGTGAGAACGTGCTTGCCGCTGGCAAGAGTTGCTAGCTTTCAACAGGATGTCAAGTGTATACAGAGACGTGTTGCTTGAGAAGCCTGTTCTGATCTCACGTTTGAAGCGGAAGTAGTATGGTTGGCGGCGTTTTAGCTTTACTGCCTGCTTGTGCAAAGTAAAAACCCAAAAAAATTTTTATCATCTTTTCACCTGTGAATTGAAAAGAAAGACTTCATCAGGAATAAGCATTTGCGTTAATAAATGAAACGGTGAAATGTTTGCATAAGGCTCGCATTGCGTGTCCTTACGCGGATTGGAAGCCTGTTTTAAACGGCGATTTTGACATGCAATTTTAGTTTGTGAACATAACGGCTTGTCATGTCCTTTATCGTTACAAATTGGACAACGTGAAAATCCTTGTGAGGTTATATACTGTAAAATTTGATGCACTGCATCTTGACGACGATAGCACGTTATCAAAGTAGGAATTTGCCATTCAATAGAAAACTGTGTGAACTTATTATAAATAGTTGAAAAACGATGAAAACGATTTCGTAATAAAGTCCTAAAGTCGCAAAAATTTGTACGCTCGCAAATTAGTGTGTCAATAGGGTTTGCTTGTCGTTCAATAGTGTCTATAAAAAATTGCCATGAGGTATCCATTGTCGGTGGTAGCGTCGAGCTCTTGCGTTTACGATTTTTCTGAAAATAAAGTATGTACCTGCTAACAAATTATTCCAAACCGACTGGACACGCTGTGAAGAGCAATCAAGAGGAAAATGTTTTCGTCGGCAGATCCAGCATGAATCATAAGCCTCAGTGGTTAATAATTTATTCAATTCCATTGGTGGAGTTTCAAAATAAGTGAGATGTATCCAAATTATGGAAACTTGGTACGAAAAGGAGCTTCGACGCAGCTCTTTCAAGGCTGGTTTATATGCAACTTTAAGATGTGCTGACAATAAGTGTAGCACCTTTTGCCAAATCAAATTGTGTGACAGCAAAGTTGACAATTTAAGAAATTTATTTATCATAGGTCTTAAAGCATCTGCTATAAGTCTAGTAGGCAGTTCATGCCAAGTTATGTTGATTGTTTTTAAAATTTTTAGACTTCGACGTACAACTTGCAAAGAGCATTTCGGCGGTTTAGGATTAGGCATGTCTAGACACTTCGCAGCACCCCGCAGAATAGTTGACAGTGTAAACATGATGTCAAGATATACACAAAATGCTAACTGCTAAAAAAATAGAAAGGTGAATTATGTCAAGATTTGAGAAAACATAAAAAAAAGAAAACGAAATTATCGTCATAATAACCTAACAGGTCACCTGGTCATTTGTTTTCCCCTTGGAATGTGATTTTTTGACCATTTTTGATTCAGAAGTGTTGGATTTTTTGAGTTCCTTAGCCTCAATCGAAAGTTCAGGTTCCAGGAATGTTTTTATGTGCGGTGGCAAAAGTGAGATTTCTGTCAAAACGAAATACCAAATGCTGGGACGTAGTTCAGTCAGATTGTGATATTGCATGTGGGCAGATGCCTCAGAATCTATCTTTATTCCAATAGCACAGTGTGGCAATTTGTACAATGATGCTATCATTACACCAGCGCGCACAATAGCATGTCGCCTTTCACTGACAGATTTCACATGAAAGAGTTGATACGGTATGTTCGGTGATGACCATTGTGAAATCTCGTCCAGTAAAGCCTTGACTGCTACAAATTCTTTACCATCAAGATCAAAAGCAGAGAGATTTTCAGATACTTCTTGTGACAGTATGCAGTTGTTACTTTTGGTTTGAGGATGTTCCAAAGCCATGACATTTTTAATGCGCTGAACAATATTCAGTGTAGGAGAAGAAGATGTGGCATGTAAATGAGCACATGGAGTACGTTGATCCGAATTGAATTTTATGATTTTCTCTAACGGTTCCATGTTGGTCGATTCACAATCCATAAGATTCATTGGTATATTGAAATGACTATCTTTAATTTCTATGACAATTAAGATACTATATGTATATCCATATACCTGAAAGACGAGAGTTTAAGAGACACATTTGAAACTCTAGAATATGACATTAAATATTGGGTTTAGAGAAATGAAATATTATTGATATTTTGGGGTCAGAAATATTGCATACTTAAAAAGGAAAAATAATCTAATAGTCTCGTAGAAACAATAAGTAAATCGCTACCTTTGGGTTGAGTGGTTGTTCGCAGAGGTACTGATCAACATTCATTGAACATGCTACTTCATAGTCTATCTTGATTTTATCAAGGGTCGTTTTTGGTAACAATGGAGCTTGTTCCATAAGAAATTTTAGTGTCAGAATTTGCAGATGGACAGCGGAATCAGAACTTTCATAATCACACAGTTCATTCCGTTGTACTTGAAAAATGCATGGTGAAAGATCGGCATATTTCGCAATGATCTGACCAAGACGGAAAAGAGCCTTGTTTTGGTCTGTAATATATTTTGTCAAGACCGTCATGATTGGAACTTGTTTGTTAGTAAGGATAATGGCTTGACGAATCGTACACTTTGCCAAAAATAAATGAGCATCATCAAAGCTTATTAAATAGGTGTCCTCATCTAATTCCCAAAAAGTATGATGGTCTACAAATTGAGTGTATGTCCGAAATTTCACAATAAGATCCAAGATAAGTTGGACTTTTTGGTTCAATTCCAACTTTGATATTTGCTGAAGGGGTGTATACGGATTTGAATTGACAAGCGATAAAGGCGTAGCTGGCATTGAAACCACTGGAAAACTGCCCATGTTTTCATATATGTCTGAGGGATACATAATCTTTACACCAGTTGACGTAGTGTTCATAGCAAAGGCTAAGACTAAAGAGGATTGCACAGTCTGTGTACAGCAGCACAATGCAATGAGAACCATATAAATAGCCATTTTATAATTTCCTAACAGATTAAAGAATAAAATCTACGAAAGTGAAGTATGAAAATAAATAAAGCGCAGATAATGTTGATTTTTTTGCTTAAAAGTGAATTATTAGTAAATAAAAATTAGAATGCAAATAAAGACTTTTAGAAACAGTTACGTGTGACTGCATGAGTTGCAGAGCGATGACTCGTCATGAGAAAAAGACTCGAGAAGATCCAAACTCTGTAAAAAATGTACAAAAAAAATTCTTATAAACGAGGTTAGAAAGGAGATTAT
>JGI24022J15233_10003155_pt1 | contig 16148 bp, 8 predicted proteins | sample Ectturendosymbi2_FD_15233 | JGI IMG/M metagenome (IMG submission 15233)
CTGCTTTTGCATCGAATGCTGTCATGGTGGTGAGCCATCAGCACTATCCCGTCGTTCAACTTTCTCTTGCACCAATCGGAAAAGGCTATCACTGGGTTGGAATAGCTACAAACTAACATTTTACAAGCTTTCGGAATGACTCAAGCCAGTATCGAACCCAGTTTACCAACTCGAGAGGCACGTGCTCCACCGGTTGGATGTACCACTGGACCGGCTGAGAGGATATATAATACGCCTCTCTTTGAGTGAGCTGTTGTAATTCCGAAGAAGTTATTGGTGCGAGAAGCAACGCTGAGCAAATCAGCTGAAGTTTCTGTTTTTTGCAGCCGCTTGAGAATTAGGTCAGTTTTTTTAAATCAGCAATTTCCAGTGCACCTTCTTCAGAAGCCATGCGATGACTGCAGTTTGGGTGGCATCTGTCAAAACAAACGCACGGTCATTGAGAAACTGTACCCATTTGTGCCTGTTGTCATTTGTGTTTCTTCTTTTTTTCAGATAGGCCAAATATAAAAGATATAGAAAAGGTAGAAGCTTTGCAAGATTCCTACGTCGAACTGCTCCGCGTCTACCTCAAAATTCACCATCCCGAAGTAAGGTTACTTCTCTGTCGTTTCGTATCGATCCAGTGTGTTGCACCAGATCTGGATTAAAATTCATTGTATTGTTATTCATTCATAGGCTATTACAAATGTTCGTACAAGCCTCTGCCAAGAGTCAAAAACTTTCTCGCAGGCACCTGTCAGCAAGCACTATTTATCTTCAGTCGTTGTTTTGCCCGAGTTGTGTGGTAAGATATCCTAACACCGTCAACAAGCTGATAGTTTCCGGCTTTTCTCTCACCTGCCTGCTTGACTCTGCAACCAGTTGCTTCGATCGAACATCTGCGTAACAATTTCGTTCGGCTTACTTTTGCACATTTTCCAAAAAAACACTAGCGGTTTCGTAGGCCATGGGCGGGCTGCTGCAGGGAATGTGTGCGGACAAACTGGATGACGCGTACGCGAAACCACGGCTTGGTCGTTAAGGTTTTGCCAAGAGGCATTTTATGCTTTTGCGACATTTTCAACTGATTGTTTGATAAAATCAAACAGTGTTATGTTTGTAAGGTTTTGTTCGCGCTTGTAAATTTACCTCTATCTTTTATCCAGTGCTGGGAAAAGTGTATCGTTGTTTTCTTTTTCGGTTGATTCCTTAAATCAGGGTAGCCACCAGAGATGAGCGGAGTCACATTTTTCAGACTCCGATTCCGCTCCTGTTCCACGCTGTAAGACTCCTGCTCCGACTCCGAAAAATTTTGAAATATCAACTCCGACTCCTGTTAACACTCCGAAAACTAAGTAGCTCATGTTATAAAGATACTGTCTATTTTGCCTCATGAGGCAAAATACATGTCGTGGCTGTTTTGCCTTTGATAGAACACAAATTGTTGAAATGGTCACGTTACTAGCACAATACAGAGAGACGTCACAACAGGTTGAGGTTTAAAGTTATGGCTTAGCCTATTCTTTACACAACGTAGACAAACAGCCACTAAAAGCTTGCCCACATTTAAATTTAAAAATTAGACTTTACAGTCAGCTATGTAGGTCATGCATTCCAAACTTGTTATGTGATCGCTTCAAACAAATGTGTGCAGCTACTGACAAAATGACTTCAGAACTGTTTTTGTCTCATTAGGCACAGTAGAGGCTGCTTATCAAATATACTGTACACCTTAAAAGTATAGGTTCTACTGTAATTAAATTATGAAGTGGAAACCATTGAAACACTAGGTTAGTAGTTCAAGCTTCAATAATTAACCAAATAGCTGACAAGTATTTGAAGTGAGCGTTAATTTTCAATTTTTACAGAAGACTTATTTTAAATCTCCGAGGTCAGCAGCTGATCACCTGTTCACAAATATTGAATCGTACTTTAACCATGTGCTCAGATAAAACTCTGAGCTATGACTATGCCATTAACATGAATGTGAAAGCAAATCATACAAAAAATATTAACAACATGAACATTTACATCACGCATAACTTAGGCTACAATCCCTTTCAAATTTATAACCATAGGCAACAGAGATGCAAAACAATATATGTTATCTTCAAAGCTGCAACTATCAGGCCAAACATCCAACTTTGTTCGGTATGGCTCCAAAATATGAGCAGAGGTTGACCTCTGCAAGCGGTGGCGAGACTAGAACTCCGCACAATGCAAATAAATATTTTAAATATTTATTGTATTTTGTACTACTGCACTTATTACTCCTAACATTATCGTAAAATCCTGTCACTAGGCCTACAGTCAACAGTGTATAGGTCATTTCGGCACACTGCTACTTCTCTTTAATCTGTTTTGTTAGCCATTGTTTTTTGTCATGTGTCTTGTGTTATTGCCCACATCATTAGCCAAACATTCTCATAGTTACGGCATGGATTTCGAAATTCCCGAACTGCATTGTCACTTAGTGACTTACACACTGTATTTTGCATAGGCCATAACTTCAAAAAACCATCATTAGTGGTGAAATGCTCGGTACTTCCACCCAGTGTTACATTTTCGTGATATATGACGGCACTGGTCAGAAAACACGTCTCAATTAATTCCATTCTGTTTGACAACAAGCATCATTACAGAAATTAGGTCCTCTAAAAATTTCGATTGGCTCCTGCACAGACCTTAATGTTGACTCCGGCTCGAACCTAAAATATTGACTCCGGCTCCTGCTCCTGGCAAAAATGCAAACTCCGGCCGGAAACGACTCCGGCTCCATGATCATCTCTGGAACCAACGCGGTATTGAAAGTATTGAACAATTATTGAATTTCAAAATCGGTTTTCAAGACCTTGAATGAGTATTGAAATTTGCTAAAATATGGATTAGGTAATGGAAAAGTATGGAAATTCTAAATGGAAAAGAAATTTGAAGTATCTGAGCGGAATTTCACTGAAGACAAGCCACTTCATTATTTATGTAGTGTTATGCAATGAGCAAAATTAATTTTTATGATTAGGAATATACTATTGAAATTTTTTTGATTTAGTATTGAAAAAGTATGGACAATGATTTTTAAAAATGTGTGGGAACCCTGTTAAATTTTTTTCTAATTCCATCGAGACTACAACGTTACCGGAATGAACAGATCTCTAAAGCTCTTGCATGCTCGTTCCGCGCAGGATCCGCTCATGTTCCCGCGCACTTTGATGAAGCTGGTCGAACTGCGTACCTTGAACAACTATCACAGCGAACAGATATTCGCGTTGAAAGTTCAAGACAAGCAGCTTCCTCCCTTGTTAGCTGAAATATGGGACATGTGATAACTTATTCAGCAGTTTTTACAGTTTTGTTCCAACTTTGTCCTCGATATTTAATTGCATATTTTAAACATTGTTTCTGTTGAAGTGCGCAATTTTTCCGATTACGTCAGTAGTTGCTGTTTCGCAATATGTGTTACATCAGCACTCACAGGTTAAGTGCGTCAGCAACTGGGCAACCTCTCTCGACCTCCATCAATCTCCTCTTCGTCCCAACATCTGACGTTTGGACCAAGTGTTTTAAGTAACTTTCGATTCGACGCTTTTCAAATGGCCGATGAAAGGGATCGTCAAACTTTGTTGTCATCTCTTACACAGATTGTAGCTACTCTTTCAATCATCTTGCATCCCCGCTGAGCAAATTTTTGACTTCTCTTTCACGGCGTTTTTAAGGCAAGACGACAGTGAAGCGAACCAAGTTTGTCACGCTGCCTATCGGATTGCGGGCAGACGAAAGTGACACACCTGGCTGTTTATCTACGAACGTACTCACAAATTTGCTTTGTCGTTCAGATAAAACTCCGCATTAAAAGCCAACAACTTCTGTGACGCTAAGGTGATAACGTTTCCCAGCTCTGGCATCGTCACGTGATCGGCAGGCCCGTAGCTCGCCTTTTATCTGCTGCGCCGAACATTTGGATGGCTGTGACAAGGCAGAGGCTAATACAGCCTTGTGCGTATTTGCCTGTTCGGTCATGCGGTCGCGATGAAGTCGGCCTTGACCGAAATTGTTTGGCGTTACGGACGCAAAGGTAGAACACGCGTTTTTCTAAATGTTTAAATCACGCCATTGCTTTAAAAGAGGTGCATCCTTTTATTCTTACTGGTGACATATCTGCTTCGGCAACCGCACGCTGCTGGACAGGATCTGTGCGAGATCGGAGCGTCTGCTGAAAAGCTTCCAGCGAAACCAGTGTCGTTTACTCTCATTTCTTTCGAAGCAAGCATCATTTTCACGATTAAAAGTGCTTCGCTAGTGTGCGATTGTGTTTGCTCTTACCGGACCATCTAAGGTTAGAGAAAATAGCAAAAAGGTGTTGTTGCAAGAAACGTCAAGAGTGCATAAAAACGAGAAGTGGTGATGAGATAAATTACCCAGGCTTGCTTTCTTTTATGTTTGTCACAGCGCTGCGCGGTTACGCTCGTGTCTCTATTCGAGTCAAGCCTCTTGTTTTTTTCTTGAAGGACCCGTCCTTATTGCACAAATTGAAATTTTTAAGCACTTGCCTCCAAAGAATAAAAGCCGTTAAAGTTAAAGCTGAAATCAACCTACTGTATGATGCAAACATCAGCACTGCCTTTTGCCTAGTCGACAACTGCAGCCCTATTTAACCACCACGCTACGCTGAAAGTGGATATTTGAAGTAGCAAAGAAAATTTGCCCAGCTTCAGTTATCTCACCAAATTTTTTGCATGAAAAAGACCATCAGTCACTCTCTGCCGGAATTGCAAAGTTTCGTTTGAAATTTTACAAATTGATAAGCAACTATTCTATGTTGAAATTTGGGAGGTCTACTGACCTCAGGCTTTACGGCTATGGTTATTTTCACACTTCTATCTGGTCCGGCAGAGCTTGTGATGCTAAGTTGTGGTGCGTAACATGCGTGTTAAGCTGTTGGAGTTCGCCTTCCAACTGTTCGGATCGACCGGGTTGTCAAAAAGTCTTCGAAAGGGGAATGACATTCTGATACATTTGATAAAAACAGTGATTTATAGTGTTTGATATTTCAATTTGGGGGCTTAGAGCTTTGTTTTGGGTGGCTAACCCCACAAAAGCCCCCTGTGGCGACGGGACTGGTGGTCGGACGACTTTGAAGTGAAAAACTCGTCCGCATCCTTGAAAACTTTGAAACTCGAGCTGTGGCCTTTGCAAGCGCATGGAGCAAACTTCTGGCCTTTGCAAACGCATGGAGCAAACTTCTGAGGCGGAAAGCGAAAGTTTTGGCATTTACGACACAGTCAAAAGTGCATGGGAGATCTTGAGTTATTTTCGTAATGATTTGGCGCAATGGGCGGATGTCGTGAGTATCTTGTCTGCCTTCAAATTCGCTGGACAATGAACGAAAGCAGCGACTATTGCTACTCGAGCAGCATGTCACTGAAAAAACTATTCGGCGGGCTGCGACGCTGCTTTGTCACCTCAATGAAACAAATTCTAGGTGTTTTGCATTTATTACCGCGGCTGTGCAACTGGAACTGAAAATTCAGGCTCCGGCTCTGGCTCCAACATCTAAAACTGTTTCGTTCCCTCTCCAGAAAGATTTGGTCCATGCAAAACTGAAAACCATTGTAGGCCTATTATATGTACAACTCGCTTGCCCCCACAAACTAGTGCTGTGGAACTGGAACCCAAATTGATTGCACAATTTGCTGTCCAATATCCAAATAACAGCGCGCAGTTCTTAGAATGTAGGTTGCGTAAACTACGTTGCTTACCCAGCAAAGGGATCGAGTAGGCTACAGCAGGCAGGAATGTAAATGGGGGGGAAGAGAACAATACGGTTTTCTCACGCAGTAATCACGAATATGAATGCAGCGCGAAACAAGATCGGGTACTGATGAACAAACCTCATGGTTTCTGAAGTTTGACAGTGGGCCGGATTGGGAACAGATCGATGGATTGTTTGTGTAAAGTAGGCCATCATAAATCAGATGTAAAAAAGTCAATTGGAATTTATGGACATAGTGTGAATCACTTCCTCTTTTCAACTGACACAAGTATATATTTGGTCCCAACGTTGGTGGGAGGTCTTCAACGCCTGAATATTTGCTGTGAATATCCTGCTGAACACGAAGTTACTTTAGTTGTACAGTAAAGGAACTGTCGGTATAGCATTTCCTTCTAAAAAGTACAAACAGCATGCAACCCCGAATGCTTTCTTTAAATGGTGTGCATGTTAAGTTTGCTTAACAAGTCCAATTTCTTGTGGTGCTGTACTACTTCATGCCTCACTGCAAGATAATACAATGACATTTGGAGACATCTAAAACTTACAGTGCAGGAAACAAGCTGAGAAGCGCCTTCGCTTAGTGCTCAACCACAGTTGAAAATACTGTTTCGTGCCTACTGCATGCCTATCAACCTTGCCCGTGTCTTTGGGATTCTCATGGGTTGGGACAGTGTACTTGAAATTTGTCCCATGTCCGATTGTAAGTAATTTTAACGTCGTATGCAATTTTCTGAATTTGAATATCATTATCACACATAAAACAGCTCTTTCCTCAGGTAGCCCATATCTCTCTTCCAGAAAATCATGAACAACTTGTTTCAAGACGACAACAGGTTACTCATGAGGAGTTTGTAAGAAAATAAATTGAAAAATTGGACAGGTTTACTGTCTTACTTTTTACCATCACAGGGAGGCAACGTACCACTTTAAATCATGCGATGCATCAAATTAGGCACATGCACCGTATGTTGTCCACCCCTGCACTTAATTATCAATACCTTATATTTCTACAAACGCCGTCATGTACATGCTGCTGGAGAACAGGAGTCTCCATCATCGATGCGACTCACTTTCTATCAGTAATATAGGGGCCCGTTAAACTTAAGAGTTCAATGTAAATATTATCCCATACATTTAAACACGGACAAGATATATTTCGTAAAAATTAAATAAATTTGTAATGGAAAGTAAATATGCTGTACTATCCAGCAAGTAATTAGCCTACTCTCCACAATCGGGTAAGCAAGGAATTGATCAGCAAAATTTTAATGGGAAATCGATTTCACGTAAAATTACACATCCTCAGTCCTTATTTAAATATAATCTATTTGAATAAAAAAAATTTGAATGAAAGAGGTTCTCTTTTTTGAAAAGCCACTGGGGGGCATTCGGGGACCATACCCCCCAATTTTTTGTGCCCCCTAAAATTTTGTTGTGCCCAGAAAAATTTGCTTCAAACATACAATGAAAGCAAAAATCTTTCCCCCTTAAAAATCTAGTTTCCCCACCAAGCCTTAAAACCTGGTTACTGGTCTGCTCCGCAAGGAGTTCAGGAGATGGATTTGTGTTAATTGTAGTAACAGTGACGGAGTCTCGAGACTTGGTCTCGGTCTCGAGATGAGTTTTGACACCCATTTTTGCGAGTCTCGGTTTCGAAGGTTTCAGGTCTCGTCTCGGTCTCGAAGGCTACAGTTCTCGGTCACAGGGCTATTGCCTTGAGACTTTGAAAACTGCAACCATAAGGCTTAGGGTACATTATGTAATTCAACATATTTTTTGTCTGCTGTACCTGCAATTAAGAAACAACAAAAGCAGGTAGGAAAAATGCCAAAAAATAGAAAATATTTGAACCTCGAAGTGGTGATGACATTTTTTTTTAAGTTTTAGAAAAATTCCGGCATAATCCACAAAGTTTCAAGTCTCGATATTCTCGGTCTCGAATTTGAGGTCTCGGTCTTAAAGTTTTAACCAGGTCTCGGCTAGGTATCGAAGTTTAGGTCTCGACTACATCTCTGTGTAGTAAAACAATTTTTTTTGTAGCCAAATTAATTACAGATTCATTGGTAAAGGTTTTACCCGCATTTGCAGTGCGGGGCGGGCGTTGGTTGAACTTGGTGCCGGGCGAGCACGGGATAAAAAATTATTTGCGCGGTTTACTGAATGTTGACTCAATGCATGTGAAATAAGCATGACCTGTTGGCCGGAAAAAGTACTTAATCATGTCATAAGTACAGGCAGGTAGGAAAAATGCCAGAATTCAACTAAGTAATTACTTACTTGAACCCAGCGCTAAGCATGACCTGTTGGCCGCGATTCAATGTAATGCAATGAGCTTCTAGCTCCAAATCGTAATCACGATGACAATCAACAATTGTGACTCACAAAGTGCTCTGCACAGGCAATAAATCTGTTCGCCTCAATGGCTCAGTTTGTGTGATAATACATGTCATGTATAATGTTGCGTTTAAAGCAACAGATATGGCTTCTAAAATCTTAACTTTTCTAAAATCAAATTACTTGAAATATCAAGTAACGGAAAAATTACTTGATCGTGTCATAAGTACAGGCAGGTAGGAAAAATGCCAGAAATTCAACTAAGTAATTACTTACTTGAACCCAGCCCTAACCGCAAGGCGTTCCCCAACCTCTGGTGAACGCCCGACTATGACATAATAATCGCGTTTGCTTACATGCATTAAGTTACTCAGTAGTCAGTACCGCGACTACCCTGTACAGCTAAAGAGCAAAGAAATGTCTGCTTTGCTTGTTAAACGTGATGTATAAAGAATTTAGGTACTGGCTTGTTGAAGAGATTAGGGGAATGTGAGGTAAGTTGTGTTCAAAGTGTATTTCACTACGCTGTTTTAACGTGGAGCGATGACGTTTAATTAATGTGAACTGTTTCAACACCTTGTGTTACACAGTGCTGTGTTACACAGTGCTCGGTGTGTTTTGTTCCTTTAGTGCGGCGTTGAGTGTATTTTACTCTGCTGTCGTAGCGTTGGCCGTTGAGTGTTTAACTCCACTATCTTAGTGGAATGCTGATAGTTCAAGGCTACCCAATAAAACTAGCGACTCAGACCCGTAGCTAAGCGGACAATTTTGGAGTGTTGCATAGCCCCTACAAACATTTGTCCCTCCCTGCACTTTCAGCAACAGACTGGTAACGATATTTTAATATTGCTTGGATGTCGAACGAGCTGGGCATCGTGCTCGAAATAAATTTGCGGATGGAAGGTGTATTAGCAAAGTGCAAATCGGAACTAACCCTATTATTTCTACAGAAAAACAGTGAACATCGAAAAAATTGTAATTACCAAAATGTGTCTGCCCCTCAGATATCCAGTTTAGTTAGCCTGTGGTCATCGGCCACCCATCAGTATTTCTTGTTTAATATATCGGCTGTCCATTGCGCGCGTTTTGATTATTCTTGACATAACCTCTGTTTCCACATTGCGATCCAACGGTTTGACGTAACCGTATGAACGTCACCTACAGCATTTGAGAGGCACGCAAATTGTTGTGATAGCGTTAACTTTTGGAGCACCATTAAACGAAGTCGATAACGATATACTGTACATCTCAAGCGTGCTTGCGTTTGTATTTTTACTTACAGTAATTGCGCAAGGCAGTCCGCTGACAAAGGCTTGCTCGCAGTCACGTGATTGTGAACTTGACCGCAAATCTGACATGGAAAAAGAGCTTTTATGAGGTGTGTGCAACTAATGTGTCTTTAAAGAGTGATGGGTTTTTAGTGTGCATACCTGCTTTTAATTCTCTGATAAAAAATACTTAATTCGATGAAACTAGAGTTAATGAGTGGAGTTTCAAATCTCTGTCCTGTCTTTAGACAGTTCTCTTCGTAAGCCTCGTTAGAGGAAGAACTGACGTCATTAAGATACAGTGGATGACTGTAAACAGCTTGCCGTAACAACACAATTATATAATCTTTCAGGCAGTAGCGTAGCCAGCACCACAATTTGGGGGGGAATAAAAAATGGGGGGGGAAATGTTTAATTTTACGCGAAAAACACTATTTCGTTTGGGATACCGCCTCTGAAAGCATGAAATAACTACAGATTCCAAACATTTGGGTGGCATGGCCTCTTTGGCTCCCCCCTGGCTACGCCTATGCTTTTACGCATGGTTACCAAATCGTGCTTATTTCTAAGATTTGCGCTTGTTCTGTGGAACAATGTCGTAGAAAATATATCATTGTGCTTATTTCTGAGAAAAGCGCTTATTTTTTAGTTGTGTACTTGTTTATTAATTATGATGTCATAGTAATGCCTGACTGCATTTTTATTCCAAAAATTTTCATTTGCAAATCTAAATTAACCAGCTGAAATTGAAAACGACTGCCGGTTAGATATAACTGACGCTCCCTCAAAGTGAATGCTTTGATTTCTGCTACTCTTAGTTAACAGGCTGTGTCTTACACGAATAATCATTGAAGAAGCCTGCTCTGCTGCTCAGTCGACGAAGTATAAACTTTGTTGATATTGAAAGGGTGATTCTTTTCTATGAATGGTTTTCTTTCCATCGATCATGTAGTATAGACTTAGTTCTATGCTGTAGCTACCTTGTGACGCCACAAAACGTCATTCACATGCAGTGTGTTGCGTATGTTCATTGCCAGTTTTACTTGTGCTGTAAGTCTATTAAACTACGCAATACTTGTGTAGCGTGACTTACGAAGTTAACTTGTGTCGGAGTTATTCGAAGGGCTGAGTCCAAGAACTGTATGCAGTTTGTATTATGGATGACATTAAATAAGTTTTGATCAAGGGATTATGAGGGAGAAGGGACCAAAACACCGTCCACCCTGTCTCGAATGAAAACTGATAGCGTAAACCATAAACTCTTTTGTTAGGTGTGGTGATTGTTGCATATCTGCACATGAAGTGGACTCAGTGCAAGGCTCTTCCTAGCTCCTACACAAATGTGCCCAAAGCAACGCTCACCCACGGAACCCGTGGTTACAAAATTTGCGACGTACATGTAAATGACGCGACCGGTTTTTCCAATAGTATAATTTGTACAGTTACCACCATAAAAAGCGCAAACACAATCGAAACCATCGCGCATCGGTCGTCTCGCGCGTGACTCAGGATCGCGTTAGGGTTTAGAGGAGACCGTTTGAAAAATTCGTTAACAGCCTCCCCCATCAGCTATCCTCAAATGCAATCAGGGGCGGATCCAGCCAGTAAGTTTAGGGGGGGGGCGATTTCAGTAATGTTTGGTAGTCAAGTCGCATAACAGCTTCGCTACTGCAAGAGAGAATGAAGCGTTCTTCACAAAACTGCTGTGACAAAATAATGGACGACAAAATGGCTTTGTATCACGTATGTTGTTTTCTGAATTGTACAAAATCATGGCGATTAAGTTACTTTATTCGGTTTTAGGAAAGGTGATCGCCCCCCTGGATCCGCCCCTGAGTAGAGTCCCCACGCCACGCCCGTTACGTAGCTGGGCAGGCGAATGGGGACAGCGCAGAACGTTTCTACTCTGGGAGACTTGAGAGCAGGCAGGGCTAGATTTACCTATGAGCTTAGTAGGCTAAGCCTAGGACCTCAAGCTCCAATGGGGTCTCCAGCAAACTGCGGTACGCATAGAGTCTGTATTGCCAGTATAAGATCAATTCGATTCGTCAACAATTTATGTGTTAACCATTAATGAAATTTAGTTTTATCTACCTAATCAGATTTCGTGTTGATATGGTAACGCCAGGATCTTGTAACGGGTTTGCATGACATTTTTAGAAAGCCCCACACTGTTTTTTTTTGGACAATAAGCGTAATGCAGTTTTCAACTAAATTTTTAAAAAATCAAGATACATTTATTAAGCTGATTCCCCCAGTAGATGATTTTTAAGCGTTCTGTGGAGCAGTCTTATAGCAATATGCATAAGTTTTGTATTTTTTGCAAGGGAAGGTTACTGCCAAGATGGCAGTGCATGTCTGACGTGTGAAAACAAAAGCTGTGCGTGAGGTCTTCAATGCCATTTTTTTAAAAACAAGTTTCACATTTTGAATAATGAGCAAGCTTCCTAAAGTGTCGTCCCATGTGGGAGTTCGCTGATAAGACAAGCCGAGTCGACGCGAATGACACATGGTCAACTTCGGTTGTTCATCCTTAACCTGTAAAAGGAATGCTAGAGGAAACTTGTGGGAATAAGCAGTATAAAATAATACTGAAAAAAAATATATTTTCAATGTGTCAAACATCTTTTGTATGTAGAGCCACAAGCTTCGAGCAGAACGCTATTTTGCTCTTTAACCGACTGCCAATAAAAGCTACTAGCAGAATTTCTGCATTTTTCCTGCCTTTTTGGTGTTGTAATTATGCGTACCTCCCAAACGTTTGGAGGGAAAATATGTTAGTTTTTGAAAAAATATATTTCGAAATACAGCATGTTTGTTTTCCGGGTCAGACGAGCTTGAATAATTGCTGAGTTGTTGAAAAACCTGTGCTCCTAAAACGTTTGAAATAATTTTAATTGTTTTGGCATGTGATAGGAATATTTTTAAATTTTGGTAACCTAAATCGGACCTCATACTTCTGTCAAACTTCCAGTTAGTCACAGATCGTTGCGTAGTATTTACACATTACTAGTTATATTATGTACTATAGAATCATCACATTACGATCAATCTGTCAATGATGATGACGAGAATGGAATTCAAATCCTCAGTGAAATCCATCTTCGTCTTACATTAGGTGCTAGCCTAGCAGAAGGTAAGGGTGTGTTTAACTAAATCAGGGGTGCACAACCTTTTTGCTATTGCTGGTCGTGTGCGAATACCTTTAATTTTATGGATTACGGCCGTCAGTGAGTTCAAGATATATAGCCTATTGTTTTGAATCGCTTCTATTCTGATTCCACACACTGAACCTAGCCTGTTTCCACTTTCCACACGTCTGTTTGGACAAGTTTCTACTCGTTATCCTCACAGCAGACAAAGAGTTTTTATTAATGTACAGCCGCCATAACTTTTAAATTGCACGTGCTTGGCCGCATACATTTTTATCGAAGGCCGCAGGTTGTACATACCTGAACAAAATGTATTAACAAAAATATTTAGATTTCTCTGGCATTTCCTTTTTAAACGCCAGCAAATCTAAGTTCACCTGTCTTTCTTTCCCGGAGCATAGATCTTCGTGTGATCTTGTCTATGCGAAACAAAATAGAAAACCACACTCCAAAACCGCACTGCTGGATCCACATGCTGCAACTTTATACACATTTAGCAACGCCAGTCAATGGTTGTACAGCTCTTTCAGCACTACAATCGAATCCTGGGGTTTCGCAACTACCACATGGCCCTGCAGGAACTGTTACACACTTGCATTTCCGTCTCTGATGGTATGTCTACTCTCAGTTCCACCTGATTTGTCTACTCTCTTGCCAGTGGGCGTCTGGGGTTCTGGTTCCTTTTGTTATTGGTTCTCGCCTTACGGAAATGGATGATGATCCATTCTTTTGTCTTTCGCTAATAATGGCCTCCCATACTTTGTTAAACCTTCGTCAAACAAAACCTGTCAACTAGAAAAAAACAAAAGTGAATGCGTTGAACTTCTGGAGTCTGAAGAAACCACGTCTATAGCTCAAAGTCTCGAGACAAAAGGATGTAAAAAACCCAAACTTGCATCATTCAAACGGAGGTGAGATGTGAGACATCCGCGAACACGACCAAAAATCACAAAAACGGGTTTTTTGAGCAGTCGACGCTTCTCTAGACAGTATGACGAAACAGGGACACCGGAACAACGGTGGGCAGCAGAGACGATCGGATAGTGTTTTTTTGGTATCCGATCCTATCCTGTTTTTGAAAAATGATATCCGATCCGAATCCTGTTTTGGTTGAAATCGTACTATCCGTATCCGAAAACTATCCAGACGTGTGTTATGATGCACAACATATATTTTTGTGTTGTGTCTATTTTGCCTTGTGAGGAAAAATAACTGCTGGAGTTATTTTGCCTTTAGTTGAACACGATTGCCTGAAGTAGTCACATGACAAGTTTGGAACGAATGTCCTACTTAGTTGACCATGACATCTGTAACAGCTCAGTCCCACCCGTATGGACAAGTGTTGTATTGGCTTCAACTGCTAGCAAGCAGTTAGCAGCTTCTTGTTTGCATTACGTGAACTGTAGGCTAAACCCTAACTCTAAACTCTGAACCCCTAAACCTAAAATCTGAACCTAAACTTTGACCGTAAGCCCTGACACTAACCCTAACCATAAACTTTTAAACCCCAACCAATTGTCTCTTTGCCTAACCTACTTGTCTCGTGACAACTTCAACTAATTGTGTTCAACTGAAGGCAAAATAGTCCCACCACAGATTTTGCCTCATGAAGCACAGTAGACACTACCTAAATGCATTGTGCCACTTTGAGCCCTGTCATGGCTATGAACAGCAAGCTTGACATATCGCATAACCTATGTACTTTTCAGAGCCAATTGCATCAAAAAGTAAGCTGAAGTTTTGCCACACCAAGCTTTTTATTAGTCATTTGTTTAGCAAAGGTGGTTCCACTTTAACACCATCCATGATTTCACATTCATAATTTCATTTATTATTGTTACCCATTGTTGCATTTTAACAACATCTAACTAGCAATGCTAGTCTACAAACTAAAACAGCATTTGAAACAACAAACTGGCTTAAACTATCTCAAGTTTTGAAATGACTCACTTAAAAGTCAGTCTAACAAGTCAAAGTCACAAAACAACAATTTTGCGTATCGTGTTCAAGAACGAAAAAAACTAACTGACCTTGTATCGTCCAACATCCAGTCAACGCGGGCTCACGTAAACAAGGCGTGAAAACAGCAGGGTCTAGTGTAGACTACAGACCACATTAAAACAGCTTGCCTGCTCTAGCTGGTCTAGACTACAGATCACAGTATAGACCTACTCTCGCTAACCCTAGTACAGGTACGTAGAAAACAACTGCCATAATTTATACTGAAAGAGCCCTATTTTGCTACACCAGCAACAGACTCATTCTGACAAACTTCGCATGTTCAATCAGTAGGGCATGGGACTACACTACGGTACTGAGATTACACCATAGAGGGGAAATGTGGGACCAATGGGGCATTTTAACAATTTCAAACTTGGGAAAACAGCGTCTTCCTGTGGTTACTTTTTTTCATTTTGACATTGTGAAACTGGCCTCTTGGTTAGGTCTTTCATATGTATTTTCGTTGCAAACAACAATTGCCGTGACGTTTGAATGGGAAAAACATAGTTTTATTGATTTTTAGTAGAAAAAGTGGGGTCGGTGTCGTTTCAGTTTTGACTGGTAGCAAAGAGGTTAAAATGAAAGTCGCATATTTTGGGCGAAAGTATGACTACTGCAGACTGCACAGGACGGATTATAATGTAAACACTTGAAGAACTTGCACGTGATCATTCAATATTTTCAAAATGGCTGCCTGGGGACCTTTGGGACAGATAGGGTGGGGACCCTTGGGACACCTACTTTACATCGTGGACGACCCATTTCAGTATACAAACTGCTGAATCATCTGCGAAGGCCTTTGCAAGGTCATTTACAATTGAAAATATTACTTCCTCATTCAGAGCCACTTGCATTCTTAAAACCCAGATATAATTACACATCATATGTTCCTCCCGTCAGTCGCGACTGACATTCTACATCAGCCAGAAAACGTAGCATTCTGATGGATATGAGCAGATTCACACAGGCGCCGGATATTTGAGAAATGTCAGGAGCAGAGACATTCTTAATTTTATTTCTCCGTACCCAAAAGTGTCCTCCATTACAAAACGCAGCAACAACAGAAAAGTCCCAGGTCCACCATGCTAACCGACATACTAGAAAAAAAGTGATTGTAGTTGCCCCCCAAAACAACTTTGTTTTCATGACGTCGAAAATACTCATCCTCCAGAAGAAAAAATGAGAGGATATAATCAGAGCCGTATCAGCCGCACTCCATACCCCCCAATTGGGGGGGCACGCTGTCACAAGGGGTCCAAAATTCCAGTCCCGTCACCACTTAGAACCCCAGAGAAAGCTTCGATCCCCCAAATTGAAATATGAAGCATTAGAAATCAGTGAAGTTAGGGGGCGCTTTGAAAGAAAAGTGCGTTACAGTTACTTTGGGCCCTTCGTAAGCAAGGTATTTGCACATTACAACTGCTGTTGGGGGCCCTTTGAAAGCAAAGTAGCCCACGTACACATTGCAATTGCTGTTGAGTCCCCTTTGAAAGCAAGATAGGCTACTGTACAGTACACATTACAGTTGCAAAGGGGGGGCCGAAGCAAGTGTCTCGCTTGCCTTCCCTTAAACACACCACTGTATATAACCCTGACAATGATCTTATATGAGAATATGAAACCGATTGAACACGTTCTGCT
>JGI24022J15233_10003156_pt1 | contig 16146 bp, 9 predicted proteins | sample Ectturendosymbi2_FD_15233 | JGI IMG/M metagenome (IMG submission 15233)
AAAATCTACAATTTGCTGTAGATAAACAACTTCTAGAACAACAAATTGCTAATACAAGAATGATGATTGAAAATCGAAAATTGGCACTAAGTATTAACGCCAGAGATACCCAAAGAGAAATTGAAGAAGATAATCTACGAAAGCTTATACTGAATACTCTGAAAAATTTAAAAAGCATTCCTGATTTAAGGAATGATACTATTTATTCGAACCAAATTCGCAGAGGAATTCTGATTAATACGGAAATTTATCGCATTATCAACCAATCCCAGATCAATTAATTGGGAAAAACAACATCCCGTAAAACAAGTAAATGCTGAACAGCAAAGAAAGCATTTGGAAGATAGTTTCAAGAGACATAAACAAAATTTTGATTTAACTCAAGATCTGGAAGATTTACAAGATATAGTGGAAATGACTGTAAAACCTGTTGAAGTTTATAACTTCACATATCATTTTGTTCCTATAACAGTTCCTGAACTAGGAATTGAGGATTTAAATGAAGGAATAGGTAATGTTATCCAATTCGGATCAGATATTGTTGACAAAGGAGGTGATCTGATCACTAATGTCGTTGATAAAGGAGTAGGTTTGGTTTCTGAACCTATAAAGATCATTATCATTGCCGCAAGCATCGTAGGAGGCATTACCCTACTGTTTGCAGGAATTATGATATTCAGGAACCTCCCCCCCGAAATTTTCAAAACATTGCATATCAATTTTGTCATTTGCAGAAACTTTCAAAGAATAAAGATGAAATTTTATATTCTAATCATTTTCAAGAAGTTTTATTGGAATTTTTCTTTGTCCTGCTGGTAAATTATCTACTTACAAGATTGATCTTGAGACAAGGTTATCTAATTGAAAATTTCGTAAATGATTGGTATTTGAGCACAAATATCCAGGAAGTGTCAAAACTGGGAGATAGTTTAAAATGTTCGTATTTCTAAGGCATTTTTTATCTATTTGTTCGTGTACAATTTGTCTTAGATAAGCCTCATTTTGCCCTTATGAAACTTTATAACATTAGGGTACTGTTGAACCGTGCAAATTGCTTAAACTTTCAAATTGATTAGAGAAATCTTGACATAACAGTCAGTGCCACGTCAAATCTGTTGTTCTTCCACGACGTTTTGATTATTTTTCTTAGAGGCAAAGCGGACGTAGTACATTTCTTTAAAAAAGGTTGTTTAGCTGCATTTGCGATTCGAAACGTGATAGCTTTTAACTAAATTTAGCGTGAGGACTGTTTCACGTTTTAGTGTCTTTCTGGGTTGATCCCAGTACCACGGCTTGGGAAAATGGTTTAGTAAAGTGTCATATGAGTGCTAGTCAAGTGTTGAACGCACCCACCTACTAGACCATTTTGGCTCCAAATGACGCTTAACAAGACCCTAACTTTTGCAACCAGTTCAAGCCCTGAAAACTCATAGCCCTAAACGTGCTTCTAAAAACTTTCACACAACTCATGGATGCCAGAAAAAGCCGTTTTGCCCCAAACACACATGATCCGTTATGCGCCACACGCACTGGGCACCTGGTCCGTTTTGCCCGAAATGGTAGCATTCAAGGCTATCTTTGAAGTTTGGGATCTTCGTTTGTGATAGAAATTTAAACACGTGCCAGAAGAAGAGCTAGAACGAATTTGCTAAACAAGACGAAAATTAGGTAGGATTACTACTGTAGTAGCCTATACATCTATCACACTAAAGCTATGACTACACTAGTTGAGTACGGAACCAGGTGTTTGTATGAGAATAAAAATTTTTACTCTGTCCCGATCGTTCTGTCTGCATCTTGATTAAAACTGAAAAGTTCTCATTTTCGGAAATGTTGCGAAGAGAACTTTTATCTGTGTTCTGGCTTATGCAGAATCGCAAGGAAATATTTTCAACTGCAGCAAAACTGTTGGTATGACGTTTAAGGCTAAGGGTGCAAAAAGCACAGTCACCCCACTACTGACAAATAGGTGGTAAATGTCTAAAATCTGTTAAACAATACAAATATCTGGGAGCTATACTGAATACTGGGCTCTCAGATGACAAAGACATTCAGAGAAAACTGCGATAAAAATATTGTGCAGCAAACGAGCTGCGAGCCTCTTTTTCCCGATGTTCAAATGCAGTCAAAAATATACTTTTTCGTTCCTTTTGTACGCCCATATATGCATCACAAATATGGTGGAATTTCAGAAAGTCATGCATGCAAAGATTTCGTGTGTCCTATAATTTTGGATGCAGAGCTCTATACAACCTGCCCTGGAGAGCGAGTGTTGGGAGTCATGAATCATCAGGTTCAATGTAACCATGTGTTTTTAAGGTGTTTTAGTAGTGCAGTAGTGTTGTACCAAGTGAACAAATAGTGTTAAGAATGCGTCTGTAAACCCGAGGCTCGGCCTCCAACGCCGCTACAAAACGTTCTGTTAAGTAAGTTTCTGTAGCCCGCTGTCAAGCGAAATTTCTGACCTATTTTTTGTCAGTTATTTTGCTTCTTAGAGTAAAGGAATAAAGTTTGGCGATTACTTTTTGATGTGTGTTGTGTGAATTAAACTTTTTTGGTTAGATGTCAGATACCCACAACAAGCTACACTTTACGGGAGTAAGTAAAACCAGTGAAAAATATTGGACTTAAACTTAGACTTCAATTAATTTTCTTTTTCTAACTGTAACATAAACCCTAACTCGACACACTTATCTAAACACGCAGTCCCTAAGCCCTAATCATCAGTTTTCTCAGCGTATTTTACATGTGGAATGTTGCTCTGTGTATGCTCATATGGCGTGAAGTCAGAAATTTCGCTTGACACTGGTGATTCAGCCTCCAATGCTGTTGTAAAACGTTCTGTCTTTATTATCCAGCGTTGTGTAGAATGTGTGTGTTTGTACACTATGGATTTCGTGTCTGCGAGCAAAAATACATTATTGTTATATGTGACCGTTTGCGAAAAAGTTGTGTCACGGTTGAATAAGCACGATGATGTCATCGAATTGAAAATCCCCCTCCCCGAAATGAAGAGCTGGTTGCGCCCCTATTATAGACCCAAGTATATTTGCCATCAAAACACACCAAAATTATACCTGTTGTTTCTGTTATGGGCCTACCACCCAAAAGCTTGTATAACAATCGCTTCGAAAATATGTGAATTTTTTAGATTTGGTTTACATACATACAACCTGGCAACACTGCGTGCAACCAGGGCTCCCATTCTGTAATTTCTCATAAACCCAGATTGTTCATGAAAAAAAAACCGTTTATCTACCAAAAAAAAACAGAAAGGCAAAAAGACATATGAATGCAAACATATGAGATAAAACGGTGATTAAAATACTGACTTACTTTAGTTCCTTGTTTAAAGTGTGTGTCTTCAGCGTTAAAATCAACGTTTGGATTACTTTTCTGTTACTCAAGACATTTTATATTAACTAATAATGCTGATAACATACTCTGTTATCGACATGTCTCATTTTTCAGGCTTAGGTATATGAGAGCCGTTTTGCTGGCTTCTTGACAATGCTTGTTTTTGTTTTAACACAATTAACAAGTAAAAATAATTTTTATAATGATGTCGTGAAATGTGACAAACTGCAAATATGGTCAAAATCAAGAAGTTTTGCAAAGATAGAGTTATCTAAGCCATCTTTGATGTTACGCCGATACTACCAGAAATCAAGGATATATACTGGACAAGGACACATGTTTAAACTATTGATATGGCCTCCAGCCTGTTTTTTTGCTGAGTCGTTTTGGTCATCTGTCTCATAATATTAAAATTAGCCACAACAGCATTCACTAGTTTATATTTTCAAACATTATGACCGAATTGACTCAATTTCTTTGTCATTTAAAAAAACTTTGGTCTACGACAGAAAAATGACTGAAAATAACCACCTGGCTTCCAACCTATCTTCAGGCACAAGAAGGGCAAAGTGTAGGGTCACATTCGCCATTGAACATGGATCTTTTGTGAGATCTTGAGCTGCAAAGGAATGTAAAATTCCTAAGCTTCAAATACTTCCTCCAATGCAAATTGTTTTTTAATTTGCATGAATAGGGCACCCAAAGAATTTGAACATTCTGTTGTAAACTTTGTTTCATCTAATTCTTCAGCTGGCGCAGTGTAATAACAACCATTCACCCAAATGCAAATCTTTCACTTGTTTATACAAGCGTTTGTCATTCACTGATGTTGCTTCTGCGCTGCTGTACACTCAACTGCATGGCTGTCTCTACTGGATGGCAAGCAACCTACAGTATTTGATAATGATATTGATACGGGTGCAAAACCGACTGAAGACGTTTTGTTTCACCTATTTAAGTACTTTTTTCACCTGATGATCGTATGTGAACAGTGTAATGACCAGAAAATATGTTTATTGTACTATTGTATTTACTATGGCTCGTTGTCAAATTTTATTTAAAAAAAAACAGATTTGATAGGATTTTTCAAAATTAAACCTAGACACCCAGATGAACAAAAAAACAGATCTGGGTGGAAAAACCAGCGATGGGAGCCCTGTAAAACTATAGGACTCATTATCACCTCCGGTTATCGCATAAAACTTATCAAAATCAAGGGATTTGTTACGTCACAAAAAACGTTTGTGTCCCGCAATAAATTTCTTCATGTGAAAGTGGCCGGCAACACTACAAAGGTTGGACAGGCCTGCTGTAAGCTTTATACATAACAATATGTACTCGTGTATGCAAAAGTTAGTGTTACTGTGCTCAAACTTCATGGAGTGGAGTATATTCAAAAAGACTCAATTTTACCGAAGAGAAACTGATCTTCAGCATGGTCCCCAAAAGATATGTACAGAGTTCAAATTTTCAAAATCTTAGCCTTTTCGTGATTTTAACCGTGACGTATTCTACAAAAATCAAACAGGCGAAAACATTTTAATCTGGCTTTGCGCGTGGTTTTCCCAAATATCCTTTGGATTCAGTCTGCTTCTCAAAAAACGAAGACTCCAGGCACAACGATTCTTGATTAGCACACGTTTTATTCAAAGAAAAAAAGCACTTTCATAGCGTGTATCGCTGCGCTCGCGTATGAGCGGCCGTTATTATTGCCTCTGCCGACATCAATCCACCAAAAAACGGCGAATTTTTCCTCAAAAAGTATCATGTTTGCAGGTGATTGGTACATTCCAGAGCAGATTGCGAGATCTATAATTTTGAATGTGAAGCGAAACCCTTGTAGTTTCTTCAAGCTTTAAGTATGGATTACTTAGTTGTTAAAGCAACGTTCTGTTCGTGTTGGTGCAAGGACCAAATTTCACCTACTCTCGAGACTTGTTGCAACCATTTCTAAGGTTATCATTGCGATAAATTCAGCTGAGCTCTTCATCAATGATGGAGAAGTAAGACGAGTGAATCTTGGTCACGAAGAATACTGGAAGTCTCGAGACTTCCAATGCTTTGTTTTACACATAAAGTTTTCTTGGAAACGTTACTTGAAAAAATGCATTGGAAAAAAGATTTTTTTATTGCGAAGCCTCATTACGTCAGTGTTTTCGCTAGCATAACACAAAAACGAGACAAAATCGGATGGAACGCAATAAACTTGACAGTCGAAACACTGACGTAGCTACGGTTTCCTGCGCCCGGGGGCAAAGTCAGTTTGGGCGCCCCCATCCAGCCCGTTCGTGGCGGTATAGATGCGAAGAGTGAATCGGGAGTAAAACGACAACGAAAGCAGACTCGGGCCCCGCATATAGTTTCTCAGCCCATCTTCGTGACTGTGACTGAAAACTTCATGACTGTGACGTCAGGGCCTTGAATCTGGGAAATCATTGGCTATCGTTTCGTACTTGGAAATTTCGGTCACGGTTGTATATTCAAACCGTTGTATTGCGGCATTCCACATTACGATAATACATTGGAATTATAGCGACTAAAACAAAATGCAAAAATTGGCAAAACGTTTGCTGATCATCTGCATAAATGTAGTGACATAAATTTATGGGCACAAATGTTCTGATAACACAGTATGCAATTGACCAGTGTTGCACCTTGTTCTATAAAGCGCCGGTAACGGGTTTTTCAGTGCCTTTGAAAAATCGCAGGTGCAATGTACCCGCTTGTTCCCCTCCCTCGCCAGGTCTGTTCACATTCACCGCAGGTGCGCGCTGCAGGAGGTTCTGGAGCATTCACTCCAAGAGTTTTGAGTTTTAGAACGTCTGGAAAGGACTCACTGAGGGCAGAATCACGAATACATAAAAGAAAAGGACAGAGAGAAAAACGCGTATGAAAACCTGAAGGCAAATGATTTTATACAAATTTCTGGACTAGACAAATACAAAATTGCAAAATCCTAAAACAGCTGTGTCCGACGCGCGAGGTGCATTCGGCTCAGTCGAAGGTTTTGTGCGGCCCAGTTTAGGTTTTCGCTATGGTATAAGTAGCCTAGCCTACATACTGACCACCTGTCCTCATTTTGATATCCTAAATCTGACATTTTTCGCGCAGGTAGTGCTCAATGCCATTTTACCACGTCTGTACTGCGTGCTAGACTGCCGGGAGATTTCCATATGTCAACTGTCATCTTGGTGCAAAACATTTCAGTAGTTTTCTGATTTCTACATTTACTCCTTTGGCATCAACAGTGGCGTATCTAGGCAAAGTAGCGCCCGTGGCAAAGTTTAAATGTGCGCCCTTTCTAATAATTTAAATATTAGATATAGGCACAATTTTTAGGAAACATAAAGCATGCAGAAAGTAAATCTTACAAAACGGACTATATTTGCGTTTATTTTTGCTTTGAACTTTTCAGAAAATAAAATATAAATTATCCATAAGGACCACAACATACTTTTATTCTCATTTGTTTTTATTATGACGAACATCAAAACATTCAAATGATAACGTTACCATAGTTTATAGGTCTACACAGTGTTGCCTGGCCAAATTGCATATCTTACAAAAAAATCAAACAACATATTACAACTGCAAACGACACTTTCTTTTGAAATGAAACACATTTAATTTGAATTGCACAGTAAATTATTTAATGCAAGTCATGTATCACTTGTGTTCGAAAAACACATTTCCATCGAATCATATACATATTCAACCTTTTCGGGTTGAATTAGACATAAATGCTAATTGAGCAACACTTTCCGTGCCTTTATCGAAGCAAAGTCTTCTACGATTTCGTCAAAGTTAGCTTTCGATGTTTCGTCGCTTTCTATTCTCATCAAAGCTAGATCACAAAACCTGCCCTGACTTCTTGTTAGTCATTAGGGCCGGAAAGTATGAAAGGACCAGTTTCAGTTTACTGAAAGATCGTTCGCAGCTTGCAATACATTTCGTAATTTTTACATAACATTCCGACCTCAATTTGGCGCACCCAAAATGCTGCGCCCGGTGGCAGATGTCCCCCCTTGCCCTCCCTAGTTACGCTACTGAGTCGAAAGCAGGGCTGCGGAGCCGGAGCTCAGTTTAAAATTAGGACCGGAACCATTTGAGGGGTTGCTCCGGCTCCGCGTCCCTTCCTAGATACTAACGGTTTTGCCAAATAGACTTACGTGTGCTCTTTATGGCACAATAATCGCGATTGTTACGAGTTACGACCAGGGATGTAGTGCTGACAAAAAGGTGTGGGAACGCATCCCAAGAATAGCCATTTTACAACAGTTTCAAACTCATTTTAAAGCAAAACGTGAAAAAGGTGTGGGAACGCCGTTCATACGCGTTCACGCCCCGCTACACCCCTGGTTACGACCCCAGACTGCAACAATGGGTATGCAAGCCTTTGATGTTTCTTTGGTTTAAAATCGCTAAGGCTGTGACATCATAGCTGGCAGGCGTGGTGTTACTTGTTGAACAGTGTTTTTCAAATACTGTTCTAAGAGCCGCATGCATCTCCCAAGCATATTTTTGCGGCTTTTAGCAATCTTTCAACAACAGATTCTATTTGAATAAGAGCTGATGATGCCTACTTCGTAGGCGACATATATGCTCTGTAAGAGCTTAGTGTCTGATTCTTTGCTGCGAAAGGATTGCTTTCGATAGACAGTGTCTGTCAGTAACACCTCTAAGATTTTGTGTAACAGTGTCAATTGACTTGTGGTAAAACATTTTAGTGAGGCTCTCTAACAAAATCCTAGGTCTGGATTTGGCTCCCTTCAGCAAAATGATTGAGAACTGCTGTAGTAGAAGGAAGAAAAACGTCATCTACCATGACATCTTACTTTTTAGTCACAATGATCAAACCGGGTCTGTAGTAGTGTAGCGATCTAAAAAGAACTGAGCTATATAGATATATTAAAAATACCCATAGCTTTTGTAACTGTGTAATCATACTGTTAGCTGGGAGTATGATTAAGACATGATACCATTACAGATTTAAGCGTGAAATGCACGACACGCCATTGTAATGTAGGAGTTTTTACTAGAAACAATTAGGCTTGCTAGCAAGGTTTACTTGATTACTGACAGAGTTCACTAGGAAACATTACGTTTACAAGCAGTGGCATAATATGAAAGTTATAAATAATTGGTAGCGAACTACCATTGCTTTGCATAGCAATACGGTATCAGGAGGGTATAAAAATCAATGTAAACAAATGTGGACTTTTCGTTAAGTTTTCATCTGTGGAAAAAAATATATGTTTTCAGCACGGTAACCAGTCTTATTTTCTCCCAAGCTCTGCAGGTTAAAGTGTGCTTTACTTTGCCATTCATCATTGCTTATTATAAGTGCAAAAGATAAAAAATCAGACGTTTTCAGCTATTTTTAAAAAGTCAAACGTGAATTTCTTGCTAGTAGTCGTGCTATTTCTTTGAACAAAGGGCAGTTAAACACATCTTCGCATTTGTGTGAATGCAAATGTGTGCGTGTTTGAAAGAATACATGCGAGAGGTAATCGACTATGTATGTGTTTTGCGCTCTTTGCATGGTTTGTCCGGGCCGAGCTGTTAGCTGGAATCGCCAAGATTGCAACAGGCAAAGCATGCAACGAATGCAAAACACATGGTCAATTGGGTCTGGTCTGTGTTTAAATGCTCGGACATAAATGTAGTTTTCCAAACAGCCATTTTCTTGATTCTTGTCGTAAGAAATAACAAAGAGTCCTCAGGCATTGACGGCAAAACCAGCGATTGCCTTTCCAGAAATTTTTATATTACCGTTATCTTGAGTTATCGTTTCTGCTACTAACTGCTCTCTGAATCGTCTGAATCTGTGATTGTTGTTTTTTTCGCTGATTTCCTCATGGTAAGAGCGCTGCTGGTAAAAAACTACGAGATGAACTTACTTGAAAAGGTTTGTTATATTCTTTTAGTTTAGTGTACTTGATTTAATTCATTCTCCATTCAACTTGAGTCACACCAAGACCAATAAAGTATTAATGTGTAAAAACGAACAGAAACCGGAGCTGAATCTGGAGCGGAGCCATGATTGAAAGAACACCGAAACCGGAGCCAGACTCCTGAAAACCAAGATCTCCGGAGCTGGAGCTGGAGCCATGATCATGAAAAGAAGAGCTCCGGAGCCGGAGCTGTGTCATTTTGACCACGGCTCCACAGCCCTGGTCAAAACTGATGATAACGATTTTCAGTCATTCGCGAAAATTATTGAGCAATTTGAAAAAAACGCGACCGCGGGCGGGGAAGTACAAAGACAAGGGAATTCTTTTGCAAAGGAGAAAGGCACTTAATTCTGTTTTTGACAGGTCACTGATATCAGTTTCTATGCATTCGATCGTTTTTAGGTCCAGCTCACGTTTCTTGACGAAGTCTCGGTTTCTAAAGTTAAGGTCTCGACTACATAGCTGGTCGTTATTGATGAAATACGATGATACCATGCTGCTCCGTCCCTGTTGATGTTCCGATTCGGTTTGCATCATTCAATAACGCGAATTGTCATAAACCTGAATATGCCTAAAACTGCTGCCGGTATTTCTTTCAGGTGGTATTACTAAGCGCTTTCTAATTTTTCCACTACATTTAACCAAGAAATTTTTGCCAACATTTTCTTTCGCGTAGTTTCAGAAATCTTTGTCCCTCTGCCAAGTTGCTCAAAGGGCCTTCAAGCCTGTGTCAACACAGTTGTTGCAAAATTTAAAACCATATTGTAAACCAATTCATTGAAAATCTTAGTTTTTGAGCACTTCGGTTGGAATGTAGCAACGGCTTCAGTTTAATAAAGCTTAATCAGGAAAAAACTCCCTCGGCGAGCTTCTCGTTCATGGAGAGAGTTGCTTCTTTGCATCGTCCTGTGCGAAAGCGATCAAGTACAGTTCGATGACGGGACGTTTCGGCGATGGCCTTCGCAAATGTTTCACAGTATACCAGGGTTTTTTTTAAGGAAAATGTTAGGTACTCGGTATGATCTGTAGGGACCCGATTTTCTCAGATTTTAGGGATCCGATGATAATTTTCTCTGATTCTAGGGACCGGATTTGAAATTCTAAGGACCCGAATCGGGTCCCTAAAACGCCTTAAAAAACCTGCAGTATACTAAAAAGAGTATTTTTGAAATATTTCAAAGGTTAGAGTACAAAGAATGTTTTCTTACTCTAAACACTAAATTTTAAACACAAAATGTCNTAAAAACGAACTTAAAAAGCGCTCCCATCAAAAGTTTCATGTCTTATTAACTGATCTATCACCTTAACGTCCACCACTGAAACGGCGTCGCCGAACTGTCCCATTCCGTGCGAAATTGGACGTTTGAACATGATCCCAAAGCATTTCAGAATAAGACAAAAAAGTCACCCGGATCCGCATCCCTGCTCTTCATGATGCAAGTAACGATGGCATGAGCGCAGATGTGCAATCAGCCGCTAAGCCCAAATACAGTATCATCAGGGTGAACTGCGCAGATAAGCAGTTTTGTTCACTGTCCTGAATGGATTGCGAGTTTGTGGAACGAAGCAAACCACGAGTCAATAAGCCGAGCGACTTGCTTTTGCGATGGTGTTTGCCGTTCGCTAATCAAATCTGCAAATTTGCGCGCACATCTTGTGGCTGAGTAGTTGACAAGCAGATATGAACCGTCAGGAAAATTAAGACTAAATAACTTTTGGGCATTTTGAGAAAACTTAAAATGAAATGAGAAAATAGACACCCTTGTAATGCCTGCACGAACAACTTAAAAAATTGGCTATTTTGACCGAGAGGTCTCTCGAGGAATGGCTTTCTCGTTGTGTAACTACGCTGTGATCAAATTATAGTGTGTGGGCTGAACGTCATTTTGCGGTTCAGTTTAAATTCTTCTGCTTTGTGTTTAAAACACAATTTACTTTGAACTAAGCCGAACGTTTACCGAAGCTTTCGCAAACGGGCTTTGTTGTACGTGCAGAAATCTAGCATGCCGCATATCAATCCTGTTCAGGTTAGCCTCGACAACTTTCATCGTTGCTAATCATGTCCAAAGTGGGCAAAAATTGTCTCGTTATCACCCAGGTTAAATTTTTGTTTTGTCAAAAACAAACACAGTTTCCCAAACGAAAATGTGGGAGGTACGCATACCAAAGAGACCAAAAAGACAAGAAAAATGCAAAACGTCCGCCAGTAGCCTTTGTTGGTGATCAGTTGAAGTTCAAAATCGTATTTTGCTCGAAGCTTGCGGCTCTACATGCAACAGAAGTAAATTAGGTTGAGACATGAAAATGTTATTTTCAAGAAGATTTTGCAATTTTCAGGCGCATAAGGTGACCTCTTCCTAAAACGGGCAAATACTTCACAACAATTCATGGCAATCAGAATTGGTCGCAGCACACTGTTGATCATAAATAAGTTAAAGCAATGTAATTTCTGTCATTCAGCGGCGGCAATGATTGTTCTGAGGAAACGCACGTGTGAATTTAAGGACCTAGATACTTCGTTTACAAAAAGCAAGTCCAGGTACTGGTCAATACAAAATCAGGTCGACTCCCTTTCCAAAAACAATCACTGCGGTGTGAAGTAGCAGAGTCTTGACGTAATCTTCATCTTAACAGTTATCTTACGCACAGCTTTTGTTGTCACACGACTGGTAACCATGGCCCAAATTGGGCAAATCCCCAACCCGTACTCGAAAAACACAACTCTTACGCAGATTGCGATATAGGACTGCTCGACAGAGCGCATAAAGATCAGCTACTGAAAGAACCAGCTCTAAACATAGACTGAAGTATTTCTTCAATCAAGTTGAAAAAATTTTTGCCCGCATTGGGTGCGCATAGCCTACCTGAGCAAGGTGAGGAATTTTTTTATCGCCTACAAGGTCTACGTATTGTTGAATGCTGTCAGATAAAGGTTTTGAATCAACTTCATAAACAAACGATGTTAACTCTCCCAGTTTGTGAAATTATCGACGAATTTTGGAATCAGCGTTTTTCAAGTTGGTTTTGAAAGACCGAAACGGTCTCAAAATTTTCCAACGGTATGTCAAAATACAGTAGAACCTTGNTTTACGGCCATCTCGGTATTTAGATAAAACAGTTGCTGTCTCTCAAAATGTCTTAGCGGTCACCAAGGTCACACGTTTAAAAAACGCTGTTTGCAATATCAAGAAACCTGTGTATCAGATTCCATAAAATTTTTTGAAATACATTTTTAGAAGAATGGCATATATCCCGCGAGCAGTTATACTTGGGACAAAATATTTTTTTTGCTGAGTGGTTCCATTTATTGAAACTAAGCAACGGTACAAATGCCACAAATGCTCAATCCCCTATACATGATCGTCATTGTTTCAAGATAAAAAAATTGCAACAAATCAACTGAAAACTATTTCTTGTTTTACGCTGTTATCATCCGCATGATCTTGAAAATAGGTTCGTTTGGTGTCTGACCACCTGGAACATTCCTCCAGCAGGAGTCTCAAGCACGCGGCCTGCAGGCCTCATGTGGCCTGCGAGGGTATTTTGTGCGGCCAGCGATGCTTTTGGGGAAATCTCAAACAATTCACATTTAAGTTATTTAATTTATTCACCGGTGTTTAAAAGTGCACGGCTAGCGAGTTAACGAGTTCCTTTCAAATGAACGTAGAGACAGCTGGAAATGATTTGCCTATAACTCAAGGCACCTTTCGCAGGAAATAAGATGTAAAAGCTGTTTCTACTGCAGTGTTTTTTTAAGGGAAATGTTAGGTGCCTGGTATGAACCTGTAGGGACCCGATTTCTCTGATTCTAGGGACCCGATTTTCTCTTATTCTAGGGACCCGATGATGATTTTCTCTGATTCTAGGGAAACGATTTTCAATTCCAGGGACACGAATCGGGTACCTGAAACACTTTAAAAAACTCTGCTGCTGTAGTAAGGCTCAGGTACCGCCATTGCTGTGTCAGCGTCATAATGCGGCCCTCGGAGCAATTTGAGTTTGAAACCCCTGCTCTATAGTGTGATCTTGTCTTTTCAGTTGGAGATAAAAATCCACTCTGTCAGCAATGTTTCAGACGGCAGTTGCAGGCACCGTCATTCGTTCGAACAGTGGGTTCCCCCAGTGCGACAGCGACGCAAAACATATTGTACATTTAAACTCTGACAGTATTCACGTTGGAAAACGCAACACATTTGATGTACATAATCTGCACCTCACAAGTGATCGCCAGTGGAGGCCGCTGCTGTAGGACTCCCCCATTTGGAGTGGGCGTCCGCTAGTTATAGGAAGTGGTGACCATTTTTAGTCTTTTGTTGAATGTGTGTTCTCACCGTTTTTCTATTTCCCCACTCTCCCACAACCAAAACTTCATGATAACGCGCTTGATAGTCTGTGGAAGCCATGACACTTTTCCTTTGCTCTCAGGAGACAGAATAAATATATTGCCGGTTCTCAACAAAATCAACGACGGCAACTATCGCTGGTTCGCAAAGATCACTCAGACCACTAACACAATATATCATTTGCAATTATAGACCAGTAAGCGGTTAGTTCAAAGTTGGTAATTATGAATGGTTCAAATCTTCACCAATATTTTAAACTCATTCTCGCTGAGTTTGAAGTCACTGCGTCGACGTTTTCTTCAGATTTTCTTGTTATGGGCTCTACGTAGCAGAAGCAAAATGTCTTTGAAATAGAAATTTAGTGTTCAGCTACTGTACATGACACCTGACACTCACTAACTTCGAATGCCTAAACTGTAGGGTCATCTACCCAAAGTCGTTGGCCTTTAAAACTTCTGCCGTCACTGTCAGGAAGGAATATTTGAAACTTAGCCAACGACAGGTAATCAGCCGCAAGGCAAACAACTTCCTTGTGCGTTTTCAGAATCCCTTCTGTAGTTTTCTGCGTTTTCATCGATCCTTGCAGAAAAACTGGCAGTAGTTTCCCGAAGTAATCATTACAGAGCGGTGCGTGTCACTGTTTCACCGTGTTGTTTTTGGGTAAAACACCGGCACTTTCAAACAACCTTTTTCAGCCTGTTTCTAGATAATCTCGGTCTGCGGCAGCCAAGTAAAGTTACCAAGCAAAACGATATGACGCAGGAAACATCTTCGATTTTTCTATAATGATGCCACGACGTTTTGTTGAAGAGGAGAAAAACTTTCTCATGCATTTTCCTTACTTTTGCTTTGCACTTTTGGTTGGCTTTATTATTCAACAGCATGCCGAGTTTGAAAGTCTGGGCTTTGAGGAAACTTAAAAATACGCCGTCTTCATGTTTGCAGTACATTTTAGTGTCTTTTCCACTTAAAAGTATTTTCCAAGATAAACTGGATTTACTGAAGATAACAAAACAAATGGCCTCCGCTGCAATAGTGCTCTCTTCGCCAAAATCAAGCTGAAGGTTTTATTTCCAATTTACTTTCAAGCTTTGCTGCTGCAACTTTGAGGGTAAATACGCTAAAGAAGGTCTCAATTATTTCAAACAACCCGTGGTCTCACTGGTGGGCAGTGCACACTTCATTGATGCTAATGGGAAGTATGGAGACTGTTCTTTCCGCCATATCGATGACAAAAAGGATCTGCATCATTTGAGGGAAATCTTTGAAACTGAGTTTGTTGCAAGCATTAAGTAGTGCACGTCGTCGTATGCAATGGTGAACGAGTTTTTTTGAAACGTTTTTACGATCACGAAAGAATCTAAGAACATCCCAGAAAACTACTTTCCGGCAAGTTTGCACCTGCACGTGTTGTGCTACAATTTGCCAAGGAACCAAGTTCATAAAAGGAGAGAAGATGTGAATGTCATGGACGGTATATTGGAAGAGACAAAAAAATTTCTCTCAAAAGAAAAAAAATTGATTAGATAATAAATTTTTATCAATGCATACGGAAAATCACTCTTTATGATTGATCCTTGCTAAAGCGCATCAACTGCTTTGCATCACCTCATAACAAGCTATGAACCCTTGCTGCACAACACCAGGCTGCTTTCATCTTTCCAATTAACTCCCCCAAGGCAACACTTGATATTAGGCTGGGCTTCGATTGGGGTCCTTATAGCGAATTGAGGCTAATTCAGCAGTAAACGGTGCAGAAACTTGTTGCAAGTTTTTTTTGTGAACACAATTATACAGCTTCTTCTTTATCATCGCAGCTCCACTGTATATGATCACGCAGCTTGTCCTAAAACAATGTGCTGTTCGCAATGCATCGCCTCACCGATCCCGGCAAGGCATGTTAGGCAAGATTGCGCAAACAAGTTATAGGCGAAAGCATATACGAGTCATATACGAGTCGTCAAGCATATACGAGATTCTATTTGAATAAGACTGTAAGACTGAAGATGTGTAGTGTTACGTGACATCAATTTCCCATTTTAGATAATTTGCTGATGGATTCAAATCCTCCATCGTTGTGGAGACCAGTTACTTGAATATAGATATATGCAAGTTTGAATCATCGCAAAAGGATATAAGCAGAGCCCAGTCGAATGATTCTTCAAAAGCTTACAGAAAACCTGGAGCGTTAAATGGGCAAGCCACATATTTCAATTGTAAACATGTTTCACCGGAAGACAAAGAGGATGTTTTTATCTTATCCGTGAAGACAATAATTTTGCAACAAAAAATTAGGAAACATTGCTGGTTTAGAATGCTTTTCGATCCACTCCTCACTTCATACCGCGTTTCTGATCATGTTGTCATGACCAGCCGTTCCTGAGATGCAATGACGACCTCGGCTCTCCGTTATTATAGGCAATGAAAATTCTTAGTGAAGACCGGAGTTTTCTGGAATAATCTTCTGTTGCATCAATGGTAATGGTAATGGT
>JGI24022J15233_10003160_pt1 | contig 16137 bp, 13 predicted proteins | sample Ectturendosymbi2_FD_15233 | JGI IMG/M metagenome (IMG submission 15233)
AGATTCTACTGTTTTGTTATACTGTAGATATTATGCGCTTTGTTTTGAAAAAAGTAATTATTTGCAAAACAATAATTATTTATTAGCAATAAAGGTCATTGTCTCCTAACAATGGGTTTTAGCTGCTGTGTGGGAGACCGCAGTTCAAAGTGTGTGAGTAGAGAAGCATGTGAGTAGCGGGAATTGAGAAGTAGTCATCTCTGTCATCAACAGAGCCAAGAATTCAGGAGCATGTATCTCATTAAAAATAAATTGCTAGAAACCATTTCGCCTGTTTTTGTGTTAAATTTTCATATTTTAAAAATTGTTTGTGCCCAAGCTTTACAGCACGTGGTGAGCCACGAATCGCTATTAAATAAACATTTGGGCCACAGACCAAAAAAGTTTGGGAACCACTGATTTAGACAGATGTACAACACGAGACTTCTACAATACAAATACATCTGACATGAATAATACACAGTCATGATTCTTGCCTTCTCTCAGTCGCTGAGTTTTCTTAGTGCTACTTTAACTTGGCTTAATATCTACATCTGCTTGTCTCTATTGAATCCTTGCTTTCACAGTGGCGAAACACGATATATGCAAACCCAACAAAAGATGCTTTAGACTTCTCAATATTCCGAACTTTCTCATTAAAAGCAACCACAAATGATTGCAAATGTCTTAATGTCTTGAACAGAGTTCGCTCAGAGAATTTCCAAAGAAACATTTCAGAACAACAGTTGGCTTGTCGATGGACATGAAGTATGAATGCGAAGCTGGGTACATTTGAAGCATTCTTGGCAAGCTAGGATAAAGTGATAGCCACCTGGTTACACTGTGAAAAATAACTTTTTTGTGCTCAATATCCACAAAGTCACAATAGTCTTTTCACTATCTTTTGCGAACTTTGCAAATGCAACCACACGTAATTCACTCAGCTTCAAAATCATTTAGTCCTTTTCTGAAAAAGGGATTCTCCTGACAAATTTCTTAATTTTTTAGCATTATTGATTAGCTATACTTACTAGAAACTGCTAGACTAAACTATCATTGTATCACGGTTCATCAGCAAAGCTAGTACAGTACCTATAAGAAAATCAGACGTCCGTGCTCTGTACAGCCCTGTCGCCACGGGGGGGATTTGTTGGGTTTAGCCCCCCCAAACAAAGCTCCAAGCCCCCCAAAGTAAAACATGAAAAACTATAAATCAGTAAAATTTTTGTCAAATTTTAAATGCCAAGGCCCCCTATTGACGTCTTTCTGGCGACGGTTCTGGCTCTGTAATGCCAAAGTTATTGAGATATTGAAAAAAGATTTACCGCTGTTATGTAATGATTAATGTGAAAGCATTCCCGCCTTTCCAGCCGAGAATTAGCTCAACCAAAACATAAATTAATTAGACAACTTGCAGGACCTCCCATAAATGAAACTAAGCCACCAGCTCATAGCTTGTTGCAGTTGAGTGTGGACAGCTTACTGTATGTCAATAAAATATATCATAGCCAAGTGCGTAACTGACGGGGAGCACAAGGGATAATTGCCTCCCTGGCACGTTAAATGTAAAGACTGGTCTCCCACTTGACTTATATTTCGTTTCTAGCATTCCTTTGGTTTTTAGTAGGTTGCTGTTTTTGTGTGTTTTTCGGATTATTTTCCAGTGATTTAGGACTTTAGTTAGCCATCCACATTCGGATTCACCATCATTTCTCAAGTTTTTTCTGAGTGCTGGCTAATGGACCCCGTACGGTGGCCAGTGGGCCCCTTTTATCTAAGTTTGCCACCCTGGATCAAACCTTTAGTTGCGCCACTGATTACAGCTATGTGAAGTAAGATATGTAGAAAGGAGAATATTGTGACATTTTTGAATGTCTTCAGAGATTATTTCATTTCTGATGAAAAAAGTGGACATGTACTACAAAAAGAGGACGTGTGGTAGCCCTACTTAAAAATGCTACTCATATGCGACCTGTGCAACTCTTGTGTAAAGCAGACGCAAAATCTACCAGTAACGAGTAGAGACGTAAGCTATTGCTTTCTTCGTGACTTGGCCTTGCATTCACTAGATTAAGATACCTGACCGACTTTCAGGGAAACAACAAGTGTAATAGTTGTTTTGTCACAATATCAAATAATATACAAGCGAAATACTGTCGTCTGGACGACCGATAATTTAATAGCGTCTACAAACAAACTTTCCTCGCTAATAGAAATGACTAAGTGGCACGCACATGTCGTACATATGACTAAACACATGAAGATGGTGGGGGCCTGGGCCCTGGCCCCTTGCCCCCCTAAATCCAGCGCTTCTGCACCTGCTCCTATGCACTGCAAAATAAAAAGACTCCGAACATTTTAACGAGTCCAAACAATCCTTTGAAATACCGTTGCATTCTTTGTTGGTTTTGTAAAAACTAGGCGAAAATCTGCATCTTTAGAGCCCTTGATTGGCCTTCTGTCGTTAGTGTTTGGGAAGTTATAGCCAAAAACACAAATTTATGAATTAATCCCCTGAGAAATCCTTAGGGGATTTCACGAGAACTAAGGCGTGACAGGCGAAAATTGGTCGCAAAACCGCAAATAAATTATACCCACACCGACACGTGAGCCACTTTGGGAGTTTGAAGGAACAACTTTTCTCCACGCATGCAGTAAAATCTCTGCCGTGTAGTATCAGTCTGGCACATTTTGCTAATTTGCAACAACGTAATTTCCGCTACCAATAAAACTAAACATTCTCATTCACTTAGTTACTATACATATTCAAGATTTGCCTCATCCAGCAATTTTTTTGTTGATCTGTTTTCTGGGAATAATTACCCAAAAAAAATGCGCTCAAAACCAGAAACACTGTAAGTATTGGAGCTAAGTAAACTCTATGTAGGAAAACCTACTGTGCCAAAGGCCTTGACTTGAGGACTGGGGTTTGGGAAGGTTTGGTCAATGGTTTTCACACCGCGAATGCACCCCTGCTAATCAGCAGTTCCGTAACTATCTTGAGAAAGCAGTGCAACGAACAGACCTGCCTGACTTACTAACTCTGAGCTGCCAGCACGCAATGAGGACAAAGCCTCTCTAATCAGAAGTATAAAAAACACACGGCAAGCCTACACAGAATACAAAACTCTCAAAACGTACACGAACTAAAACATAGACGCCACAAAGGGACAAAGTACCCGGTAAATCGTCAAACGTGGCAAACCGATAAACACAGGGAAAGCCGTAGGAAATCCGTTAAAATCACACAAACACGGTGGAAACCGGTAAATCAGTCAAACACGGTGGAAAACGTTACTAAAAAATATGCCTTCTCCAGCCTTATGCACTAATTTTGACAAACCCTCCTCAAAAACCTCGTGCATTTCAGCCACCCCACTGCTCCCAAATAGCAAGTACCAAACGGCAACAAGTGGGCCTACGAGTTAAAGGGGGCTAAAGCCCCGCGCAAGTTCGTAACACTCTTAGCTCTTTACTTCGATCACACGGTACCTAGCAAGCAATGTAAGCTATAGTGTAGTCTAGTTCAGGGTTTCTCAAACATTTTTCTTCTGCGAACGCATTTTGAAAAAGGTTTTTCAATGCGACCCCTGATAGAAAGCCTAGATGTTAATAATACGTGTAAAAATCCCATTACAAATCTCAAGAGGCATTTTTGCCTACATGGCGAAATCATGCAAATCCACGAAAGTAACTATGCAGCAGTGATGTAGTCGAGACCGTAACCTTCGAGACCGAGACCTTGGTTAAAATTTCGAGTACGAGACTTCATCAAAAATTCCGAGACTCGAGACTTGAAATTCGAGATCAAGACTCGAGACTCCAAAATTCGTGGATTTTGCCGCAATTGCTCAAAAAATGTCGTCATAACTTCAAAGTTGAATTTTTCCGACCTGTTTTNGTTGTTTCTTATCTGCAAATAAAACAAACAGAAAACTCGTTAAATGATAGAAGTTTTGCTAAGCCGTTTATGTGCGATATTCAAAGTCTCAAGACAATAGGCTGTGACCGAGACCTGTAACCTTCGAGACCGCGACCGTGACGAGACCTGAAACCTTCGCCACCGAGACTCGTAAAAATGGGTCTCCAGGTGAGTCCCGAGACCGAGACCAAATCTCGAGATTACATCTCTGCTATGCAGTAATGAAACTACTACGTAATGGAAACAGTAAGACGAAAAAAATTAACAGAAAAACAATTCAGTTTATAGAAGTTATCAAGACCAACTAATGGGATGGATGCACTTGATGATTTTTACACAGAACGTCCATTTGTAGATAAATTCAAGACAACGCCGGACAAAGGAGGTTCCAACATTTTTCCAAAAGGATTGGTTTTTGGACTTGATGATTACCAATTTTGAGAATGTTGCTTCACACAAATATGTTGTGCAAAAGGCTATGGGTTTATAAACAGCTAGATCAGAAATGACTGGACATTCGTTTCTTGTTCTTATCCAAAAAGGACATGAACTTGAATCCTTGGCATAGCAGGACATGAATCCTTGGCATAGCACGTGTGCTGCTCCTGAAATTTCAATTGTGTATGATTTGTGGTTCCAACTTTTTCTGAGTCCACGCCCAAATCACTTCTAAAGCTGTGCATGAAGTTTTTAACTTTAGTCTAAAACTAGTGAGTGGGCTCTCAAAGCAGTTAGATCATAGCCCTTGTTTTTACATCCCTCCCCTAGTCTTTACAACAAGTGGAGGGATGGAACCGGAATGCACCAAGGTCAGCAAAAGACTGGCTGCCATCGATTTGCTGCATTCCTATTCACCCACCCACACCCATGTGACAATAATAAACTAACTTATGTATGTACAGTGTTATTGCTGAGTTTGTTTTTCGTACAAGATCTACTTAAGCTAAGTAACTCATTTGAAGACGACCGAATCTGCATCAACTGTCAAGATATAGGAAGCTACGAAAGGAAAAATATACAGTAGTCATCCCATGTATTTTAACGAGCCACAATACAGAAGCTGAAAACCACGGGATCAGTGAGAATCAAACTCCAGACCTCCGCCACTGCAGACAAAATAACAAAACCACAAAAAACTACAGGAAACTATAAATATTTACAACAGAAAGCCGTCTACTAATTATTGCATTGCTCCGGAAATTTAGTGATCAACTTTTCAAACTGCAGTCTACATATGAATTAATTCCTCCAAAGCCACCTCACCAACGAGGGTGGCGTTAGCTTTGATTTGTTAAAATGCATTTCAGCGCATTTCGCGTTTAAGTTTTCAGCTTGAGCATGAGCGTCCGAAGTTTTTTTTCCAGGGGTACCAACCATGGTATGATTTCATTTCGCCAACTCACACAAAACATTTTTTACAAAAAATCTACTAATCAAACGTCGAACAATCGCAATGAAAAGTATACAGGAAAATACAGAAAATCCACAATAATCGTGAAGATATAGTACTTACAAAAAATGAGTTTACTTACAAAAAAAATAAAACATAAAATGAAAAATCATTTTTTACAAGAAATGAATAGGAAAATATCAAATTTCAAAATCCAAGGGGCGAAGACCCCCTGTCCTTCCGATGCCCATGAGCTCAACCAAATACGGCATGTACGTAGTAGTCATAAGCACCAGTTGTTGCAAGGCTGGCAATTTCCTCATACTATGGGCATTCAAACACACCAACCAAAAATCCCCGTATAAGAGATGTGTTTTGAGTGGCGTTCCGATAACATCTTCCTAAAGGACACTTATTCTCTCCTTCATTGAAAAATTTGGTTCTTTAAACTGCGAAGCTGATGAAACTGGCGTGTACTGATTGATTTGGGTCTATGTACTTACATTTACTTTCATCAAAACAAATTGTTTTTCTGCGAATTTCTCAGGTAGATTTTACCTGAGATATAAACGCGCATTAGATGTTGGAATCAATACCAAAGTGGTAACAAGCAAACATCACAAATAGGCTACTTCTGTATTTCGACCAGTAAGGCTACTCTGATCAATGACCATGTGTCTCGTTTTCACAGGAGATTGAGAATGAAATTTTTGAAAGTAGGTCTACTGCGATTTTACTGTAGCAGACAACCTTCGCACAGAGACTGGACGCTCATGCATAGCACAGCAGTTTCCATGACTCGGTTGAATAAAACATGGCATCCCTCGGTAAAATATATCTCTATTATGTTCTAGAGGTAGTTAATTGTAACATAGTATGGTTTTCCTGAAGTGATAATGAGGATATTCATTCACCCTTCATTCACCCCTGTCCTTTCATTCGCCCTTGTACAAATTTAATTCACCCTGGGGTGAACCATTCACCCGGTTGAGAAGCACTGCTTTGGAGGGTTTGATTGAATTTGTAGCGTTTCTGGTTCAAACGTTAGGGCAAAATAACCGAATATTAATTAGGGAAATTCCCGGGAATTCCCCACGTATTTGTAAACATTTTGTTTTTTTTGCCCTAACGTTGGAACCAGAAACGCTAGAGGAGTCGATCAACGGCTCTAAAGATTCGCATTACAGCCTAGAATCTAACAAAATTTGAGCCACTATACCGGCTCGATTGATTCGGAGATGACGTCATCAAAAGAAAGGCAAAACATACCCCACTCTTGACGTCATCAACCAAAAACCGCAAGTCCAAAACTCAACTTTTTTTTCCATTCAGAACTACAAGACTTCACGAGTCTTTAAAGAGTTTGAATAGCTCTCTAGCTCACTCTGCTGTCGAGTTATGGCTGACCAAAGTTTGATCTGAAATGGCTAATGCTACCTTTTGATTTTTGTCAAAAACTGCGTTTTTGAGCCATAATTTTGGCTTCAGATACGCCAGCAAGTCAACCAAGGGCTCTAAAGGCGCAGATCACAGCCTATAGTTTCCAAAAAATCTTGAGACATAAAATGGCTTATGGGGTTGAGGCCTAGGGCCAGGTAAAGTTCGCCAAAAAGGCAAAAACATTTGTGACGTCCCTCACAGAGAACCCCAAGCCCAAAACGAAACTTTTTTTTCAATCAACTATAAGACTTGCTGAATCCGTAGATGCTCTCCCTAGCTCAATCGGCTGGCGAAGTATGGAGTTATAAAACTTGGTCAAAAAAGTGGCCGCTGTGGGACTTAAAGGAGGGGTTAAGAAATGAGTAATCGATCAAAGCCAAGTAATGAGGCTTGTAATGAGGCTTACGGCAGACTGAAAGTCAACAGGAAAGAAAATAAGCCAGAGTCACCCACAATCGACAATGTAAAAACAAAATTCATTTCAGCTTATGAGCGTTTGATTCTGATGTTCATTATGCTATATTATTCGTTATATCTTTAATAAGCACGAAACTTCATCTTCTTTCATTTTGAATACTTGTAAGCAAATCTGATGGGGGAAAGGGCGGCACTTTCATAGTCTGCCCAGGGCGACACAACTGTGACGAGACAGTTGATCGAATGACAGTTTATCGAAACGACAGTTTATCGAAACGACAATTTATCGAAATGACAGTTTATCGAAAAGACGGTTCGTTGAACGACAGTTCATAGAAAGACAGTTCATCGAAAGACAGTTTATCAGACCGACAGTTTATCGAAAAGACGGTTTATTGAAATCACAGTTTATCGAAACGACAATTTATCGAAAGGACAGTTTATCGAAACGACGGTTCGTTGAACGACAGTTCATCGGAAGACAGTTCATCGAACGACAGTTTATCGAATGACAGTTTATCGAACGACAGTTTATCGAACGACAGTTTATCGAACGACAGTTTATCAAAATTTAATAAATCAAATACCAGCCATTTAAACGCACACATACAATGAGTTCATCGAATTTTATTAAACTCAAAACCGACGTTTTAAATGCGCGCATACAATGGAACGAATTTTACCATCGGAACACGCAAGGCGTTTTAGATGTACATTTCAATCACATTTGTTTATTTACATTACAGGGAATTGGTGTATCTAGGTGATTGCTTGTCACCCATTGGCGCCTNGTGGCAGTGTGGAATCCTGGAAGAGATACCGCGGGATCTTCAGTGATATCTCCACTGCTTGNTAGTTTGCTCTTCTAGTATATTCCAGACATGTATAGCAAATTTGGAATTTTTGCAGAGTTATAGAAAGGTCGCCGTGACTTCAGCCTTGTTGTGGTGGGTGCGTAAGCTACTGTCATTTTGCGGGGAATATTCTCGTCCATACTTTCAATGTGTTGGTGCATGATGGATGTTGCAGTTTTCCGTCTCAGGTGTGGTGGAGCAATAGCGCTCATTATTGTAGCCACTGAGCTGGAGTCACCTTTAGTGCTCCTAATAGGATGTGCATAGCTTACGTAGCTGAATACGAACCTTATAAGGTTGGACATTGTGGTTCCAAAGAGGAGCATTGCAAAACGTTTAACCAGAACGACTGCGCAAATGAATGATGAAAGAAAAATTAGCCTCAAAATGTTTAAGAAAGATTGAGAAAGACATATTCTCTTCAGAAATGTTTATGGACAGAAATTCTTCAGCACCATCACATCCATTCCCAAATGAAGATGTCACGGTTCTGAAAGTAAGAAGGGCATTTGTATACAGCTGTTCAAGTACTTGGATGTTATGTGCACCCTTCCATTTTCATACTTACCCTACACAGAATGAAATAAAAGAGATTGGTATTTTACTTTGATGCTTGACAATGAAAAAACACTTACCCAGGATTTTCTTCAGAACAGGGAAAATGTCATTCCAGTAGAAGCATAGAGTTTGAAAACGTTTGAAAAGAGGAGAAAGAAGAGATTTTGTTTCTTCCAGATTTTCGCTTTGCTTATATCCAAATAGGTTGATGAGTTGGGATTTTTTGGAAAAAAAAGAGGCATCATATTCAGACCATGGCTCGGACATTCCGTCAGGTCCGTTAGGATTTCTATATATAACAAAGTGATATCAAAAATTTGTAGCTTTGTTAACCCAATATAAATAACGTAAAACATGTCAAGTTGATGTTCCACATCTTCCGAAAAAGGTTAAAAATGAATTGTGCTGAAATCCATCTGCTTTGTATTAATGGCTATAAATTGTAAGAAACAATTTTATTGCCACAAAGTGACAACTGATCATCAATAAATTCACTTCAATCTTAAAGCAAAGATAAATGCAAAGCAATGACTAGGGCCTACGCAGGGTTGCGGAGTCAGAGTCGTAAGGAATCTGAGGTTTGTGGGTGGAGTCGGATTCCTAACAACACTGGGAGCCGGAGTTGGATTTTTTTGTCCGACTCCGACTTCGGATGTCCAATTGGATCATTTTTTTACATCACACTCCTTAATGGGAATTCCTGTTCAAATGGTACAATTTCTTTTGAAACTTTTATTGAAGCAGATATTTCTTGCGGTGCACCACGATTTCCACTGATTTTCACAGCCAANTTTCATTCCCTTTATGTTAAGGAGTCGGAGTCGGAAATTTTGGAAAGGTCAGACATTTTACCTCAGACTCCGCAACCCTGCCTACGAGAAGGGGGTATAAGAAGTACATCGTGCACGGACCCGTCCTGGGACGCGAGAGGATAAAAGTGCGCACTTCTGTAATCACCCCAAAAATTCTAGTGTAAGCCAGTATAACAATTCATATTCCAAATCTTAGCATAGTAGCTATATTATCCATATTATGATTAAAATTACTATACAAACAAGCTATACAACTTTCCAGGAGAGCCTGATGGGGAGCCCGGTAATGGTTTTTGCATCCCTAGTAGAATTTCTCGCAGAACCCCTGGCAATGACAAGCTACCTAAAACAACAAAAACCCACTTAAGCTTTCGCAGACGCTATTGTTTCCATTAATATTAAACATACTGACACTCACCTCAGTTGAACTTCTATTGAAATGCCTCAAAAATCAAGCATGTATCCGCACACAAAATTGTGTTGCTGACTCACCCGTACTTAGCAAAGTTGGCCCATCTCGTCATCATCAACAAACTTAAGTCTCTTTCATAAGAACTGTACTTCAGCGTATTGTTCAGCGGAAGACCGAAGACAAATTCGATTTCGTATTGATGCATAACGCCCATCCAATGCGGCCACGGATTTTGACTGCTGCGGTGTGCAAAGTTGTACAAATATACTTTCGAGTCCTGCCCAACATCTGGGCGACTGACAATGTCGTCAAGAAACTCTACGGTTGGACATTTGAAGTAAAGATCTCCTACCATGGCGTCGAGCAAGTTTCTGTAAAATGATTCGGGAGGAGGGTTGTCTTGCAAAGGAAAGAACGGGATTGCTAGATAAGCGTTTGTGTCGTTGGGGTCAATGCCGTTTGTGTATGCAAACTCTGTAGTATGAGTAAGACTTTCCAGTGCCCGGTCGGAGTTGACATCAGGCACACTCCTTATCGCCCGTTTAAGACCAGCTCTAAACTGCTCTAGGTTGATGTTGCTTTCAGTTCTCGGATCAAATCCAGGAGAACCGTAGATTAGAAAAAAGTAGCCTTCATTTAAAGTAAAACCCATCAAAATGTTAAACGGGAGTTTTGTTTCTTTCAGAAGTTGGCGAGGATGGTCTGTCAGGAAGTGACCATCAATGACAGGTGCATTCGGAAACTGAACTGTACCCCAGTCTTCCGACCCAATTTCCACGTCAACCAGATGCTGAGGATTTACTTCACGGAGGCAAGAAACGTCAATGGTTTCTTCCATTGTCACCTCACTTCCATTCTCTGTAAAAAAACGAAATCGCTGAATTGCAGCAGAAAAAAAAAGAGATGCAGAAATATTTAGAAGAGACTTGAAGCTCACAAATAACTTATGTTAAACTTATATATTTTTTCTGTCAGTTAATTTCATAGTATGCTCTGCATCTTGCTGAATCCTATGAAAAACGAAAAAATTACAGGATTTTTGTCTTTGCTGTTTTTTTTTGTTGCACTAACACGAATAACATTTACGTCGGTCAGGAGTGGGAACCTGCGGTCTGCGGGCCAAATGCGGTCCGTCTGAACACTTTATATGGCCCGCATCAGGATTTTCGTTACCCAAGTTAGAGCACACACCGCGTCAAAATGAAGATCCGTGATAACAAGTACTTAGATAGTAAGTCAGGAGAGATTAATCTTCCTCATAGTTAGATAAAGGTAGAAGTTTGGGATAAAATGATAAAATGAACTGATTTTGCGGCCCGCCAGCCATATTGCGCAATTCTTGCGGCCCGTGATAAGAAATAGGTTCCCACCTCTGACGTAGATGAACCAAATGGAACTGATTTTTTGATTTTGAAAACTGGTAATTTTGTTTAAAAAACTTTTCGCTTATTTTTTAAACAATGAATGATGGCTATGCTCACCAACTTTGAAAAACCATCACGGAAACTTCAATCATGATTCATGAGATTGCAAAGATTTTTTTTAAATTCTCCATGAAGGGATATTTGCTTTAGAGCGTAACTTTTATCTGTATTTGCTGAACTCTGCAATGGTAAGTTTTATATTTGTTGAGTGAGTTGGTGAAGCACAAACAACTTTATTTTAAAAATTGGTACGTTCGCTTCGATTTAAATAAATCTGAGCTTAACTCCTGACCGAATAATTCTTTTTATGAGTTCATCACTCGCTTGTCTGCAATAGGTTTAAAGAACGTAAAAGAAAAGTTGAAAATTCAAATGTGTCACTGAAAATGCAGTGTGCTGTCAAGTCTGGCTGGCTCGCGCCCCCACGTTCGAAACTAAGCTCTTTTGGTAGTAAATGTGCTGTATTGAAGAAACTACTGGCACATTTTTGGGACTTTACGGCGCCCCTCAGTGATACGGCGCCCTTTGCCCCCTTCACTACGAAGCTGATCTTGAGGCATAATATTTTACCAAAGGCTTTTCACGTTTGCAAGCGCTTACATTTTGAACAGCTACCCTCACAGAATTGTTTCTTTCGTAAGTGGTTCTCATAGAAACACCTAGCGTTATTCAAGAGACGTATATTTCTGTTCATAAAATATCACCTGTGCTTTCAGTTGTTTTGTTGTAAGTACACCCAAAGAAGCGTGCGAGGTTCAATGCTCGTCGGCATCCTACTTCTTTTGATAAAATCGTCGAAGGATAAAGTGGCGATCCACTTTGTAGAATGACGTTTCTGCACGGAAGCCGTGTAAATAAAAGTTTTTAAGGCAATTCATGCCTTTGTTAATGTGCTGCAAAATTTCCCTAAGCTTGCATGTTTTTTTTTTCATTCAACGAAGTGAGCGGTTGTACTTGTAGTGAGCCTAAAACTGTTACAAAAATTTATCGCTAAGCAATCTTAGTCCTTATTTCACTGTTCGCGACCCATGTAATCTGCCCCACCTGAACAAATTACGTGACAGCGGTGAAAACAAGTGAAGCGAAGCACTCAGAGATCCGGCGCTTTCCCCGAACAGAGTTACTTTTGTCGGATCGCCACCGAAGGACCGGATGTTGTCACGAACCCACTCCAGGGCTAGAACTTGATCCAACATTCCTGCGTTTCCTGGAATTTCGGGCTGATCTGCAGCAAGGAAGCCCAGCGCTGCCACCCGGTAATTCATGGAAACAACGACGACCTGAAAAAGGGCACAAACCATTTTGGTCTGAAACAACGGCTAAGCATATCGTATGAAAAACAAAGTAACCTACTGTACATACACGGCAGTGGGACACGAATTGTTCCATATGATCTGCAGAACATTGTGCTTGCAGATTAATTTTTAAAAAGTTTCGGTTAGAGGCATAGTATATCTAAGAGCCAGCTCAAGGACCGGCCTGAAATTTTTTGAAACTCGGGTCTAGATCCGATCGAAATCACTACGGGCAGGGGTTGGCCGGAAAATCTCCAATAGGTCCAGTAACGCAATGAAGAACCCTAAAGAATGACCGGTATTCTGAAGGCTACGTTCCTACATTGAATAATGCTGCTAGAACCAATATATATTGCTTTGTGTGTCACAGTAATTGCGCGCAGCCATGCTACATTCCAAAGCGAGCTCAGACTAAAGAAATATTCCGCACCACAGTTTCAAGCGCGGAACTATTGTGCAATGTGTAGCACCGCGCTATTTTATGAGTATTGTTTTATTGGTACATAGGCGTAGCCAGGGGGGCCACGACCCCCAAAATTTTTAGCATATCTAGTCATTTTGTGCTTTGAGAAGCGGTATCCCAAATAAAATACTGTTGCTCGCCTAAAATCAAACATTTTGGCCACCACCAATTTTTGCCCCCAAAAATTTTGGGCTGGCTACGCCACTGTACGTGTAATGATCGCATGTTTCTGTGGAACGAAAAAATTCTTGAAGCATGGCAATCTGGCACTGACATATACGCGCAATATAAGCTTTTTTAGTCATGATATAAATAAATATTTTCTCCATGTTTGCTAATATTTTGTACCTTTTGTGTGGCTGCCAACCATCTTCCATCGTAAACATCTAAGGATGAAGAGCCACTGTAGAAGCCACCTCCATAAATCCACACCATCACAGCAAACCTTTCGTCTGTCTTTTCCTGTGGCGACCACACATTAAGATTCAAACAGTCTTCGCTTTTCTCTGTCTTGGCGTTCCACATTTCCGTGCCTTTGAAGTCTGCGCATGTGACATACCAAATTTCAGTTGCTAGCATTTTAGTTGGTTAATTTCCAGCCGTATATAGCAAAATCACAATTCAAGTAGAGGGCAAAAAAGTCCTTCCCAGCACCCGGTGTTTTGCTCAACAACATTGTGTAGCAGACACATTATAATGGTCTGTACATATTAAATGTTGATCTGATTAAAGAAACAAAGTCCAAGTTTCAAGCAACAAGAAACAGGCATGAACTGCATGCTGAACGTTGACAGAACCTCATTCTGCTCTCAACACTGGAGACGCTGCTGAACGCTATGATGTAATGTTTTATGGGGAACCAATAAATGATTAATTAGGGACTTTCCAGAAAATCTGAATATAAACAGGCCGATTTTGGCAATCCAGATCAGTTCACTTTTCTACTCTGAGCTGAGAACTCCTTCCCTGGTCTACGCCATCTAGAATGGCTTAGCCTTCGAAGTAAAAGTTGAGGCTCTGCCTCGTGGTACGCCAAGGCTCGGACGGTTTGCCATGAGTGCTGTCAAAACTCATATGCGGTAGCGTTGACTCCTTGACGGCTTGAGTCCTCAGACTAAAAACAATGTGAATGACTTGCTTTTTGGTCAACACTAGTGGCTTTGTCCGGGTGAATTTATGACACTGAGAACCACAAATTTGGCTTGTCCAAATCAGTGGCTGCCACACGGACTAGTATTGTCAAAAGAGAATTTATTGTCTTGCCTGGTCCTAGTGGAACTGTGCCACATCATTTGCCCTATGAACTGATATTGTCAAAAGGCAATTTACTGCCTTGCTCAATCATAGTGGAACGCTGTCACACTATTTGACAAATTTTGGCTTTGTCCCAAAGAAACTCTGACACTCTGTCCCATAAATTTGGCATTGACAGAATTAATTTATGTCACTCTGTTTGGTATTGTCCAAATTGATCCCTGCCACGCAATTTGGCTTTGTCTAAGGTAATTTTTATTGCCTTGTACGACAAAAATTGGTTCTTGTCCGAGGAAATCTCTGTTATCCCCTATTGGACTTTATTAAGGGACCATTGCCATCCCGCGTAACAGCTTTTAGAGCCACCCCAAAATATTACTAGGGATTTATTTCAAATATGGCGCACAAACCTTTAAATTCCCTTTGCCATCCGACTAAAATCGGATAGTAGGTTGACATGAGAAATTGCAGTAACAGCAAAAGAAAAATACGTGACAAAACTTGCGGAAACCCAAGCTAGGAACCTTCTTTTAGGTTTTAAGAAAACTTGTCACGACTAACCGTGTACAACATAAATGCATCAAACTGCATACTTCCCCTTAGTATGTTAACGTCTGAATGGAAAGGTTCAGAGTTAGAAATATGGAAATCTTAAACTTGATGTCTGTAAGTTTGGCTGACCATTGAGTTGACTGTGTCTGTGTCTCTGAGTCGAGATTGTGTTCGAATTGATTACTACACAAAAATCAACTGGTAAGTTTCATTCATTCATGTGCAAATTTCCTGAAATAAAAACAATGCAAATGAATTTTATTCGTCTGCCTCAATAAAACGACATTAGCCAGGCAATCAGAAACTTCAGGGAGGTCAAGCGAACATTTAATTCGTGAATACCGTCCTTGTTACATCTAAGATCGAACCCATGTAGAGAATTTACAGATGTAGCTAAATGCGGCTATCTAGATTTTATATAACCTAGAAACCCGATACAATTGTTTGTTTAGCCAAGGCAGTAGTTTTTCCAATAGCCAACATTTTTATCAAAAATCGGAGTACTTGTGCTAAAAAATGGAGGTTTTTCTTAGATCTTCCACGCTTTCCTTACGCTTCATTTTACTCAATTAGTAAAATCTGCAACTAAATTATAAAACAATTTGGCCAAAACAGAGCAAAGAGCCTCAAGAACAGCTTTTAAGTAGTTTAAACTTTTCCTGATCATCCAGAACTGCATGATATTTGACCCAATACTTTTCACCCAACAAATGAGGACTTTCAAATATTTTGAGAAAGTAGGTGACCTCTCCCAATCTGTTACGTTGCGCTACATTCATTTGTTCGTTACCTTTTACCAATGACTGCAGGCGTCAGTTTTCTTTTTTTATCTATACAAAAAACGAATGTCATTAACTTCATGTTTCGGAAAACAGGGCTAACTCGACATTTTTGTGAGAAGAGAACCACATCAAAGTGGTGCTAAAATTCCAAAAGGTGGAAATAATAAGCCGAATTTAGTATCAAATTTAGCGCTTAAAGGTGCGTTTACACTAGCGGTTTTCGCGCTTTGCAAGCGTCGAAGCGTTTGTTAGTTTTATTGTGGCTGTGGAAATGGGACGTTAGGCGCTTCAAGCGCTTCAGCTGCGTAACTGGATCCATGGAAAACGGATCGCATTCAGCGCTTGACGCGCGTTGTGAGCGACGGAAGCTGTGGTGAGCTTGATGTCCAGATATGTCTAGGCCAGTCTCAACCTGTATCAGTCAACTGATAAAAGATATGTTTCGTGTGAAATGATCGGTTGTGGTTGTTTGGATTATTTATGCTTAATCAAAGGCGCAGCCAGGGGGGGTGCTGAAGGGGCTCAAGCACCCCCCTTAGCGATCAGAATATTGATGGTTATTTCTTAGTTTTTCACCAACATT
>JGI24022J15233_10003163_pt1 | contig 16134 bp, 14 predicted proteins | sample Ectturendosymbi2_FD_15233 | JGI IMG/M metagenome (IMG submission 15233)
TTAAACCCATGGAGGAGAAAAAGTTTTAGGGAGGATTCGCCCCCCCCCTGCGACCACCTGGTTGCGGGTCTGGTGTGGTCGCGTTTATAAACGTCAGCAAGCAGTGCGGGAACCGAATGGTCGACTTGAGAATGGGTCAATATTACAGTCTTCCACATTTTATCGCTGAGCGAAACAAGCAATTGCAGCGAATCAATGAACAGAATGTCGCCCAGTTGTCGCCACACTGTATGAGTCAAGTATTTCAGTTCCCCATAGAACTACACCAGCATCGAAGCTTGTGCTTCTCGAGCGCAAAACTGGTGTCATTTACGGATGTTTATTTTGTAAAACTTTGTTGCCGACTTTGAGATTTAGCAGATTTTCTTTTTCTGCAGCGTCTTCCGCAGCAGGAGGTATAACCTTGGATCTTGGTAAATCAACACATGTTTGTTTGTTAAGCGTTAATGAGCCCCATTGCTTAAGGCTGTGTCATTTTCATCGTCCAAATTCATGCTTTCATCAGTCGCGTCAACGCCATTGCTTTCTTTCGATGTGAATTCCGTTTCATCGACGTACTCGTATCTATTCGCCAACACCGCAAAAAGTGTAGTGGCAACACCAATCAAACCGGCAAAAAGAAAATACTCATCCGCCTGCGACAAGAAGTTCGGTGTGTAGAAACTGCGAGTACGCTTGACGTAAATATTATAACTGACAGCATAAGAATCACTTATTATACGACTGCCGTTTCGTCAACAACCAAAAGACCGATTGTAGGTCGTCGGCGTAACTTTCATTTCTGTTGCTATTAAAGCGGTAAACAACACTTAATGAAGTTCAACAATTAGGTGCATCAGTTGGAATTGAATTCAGAAAATACATATCAACAGGGGTGTAGTATGGGTAGGAACGGCGTTTCCACGTTTTTTCACGTTTTACTTTTTAGTGTAATTAAAATACCGGTTTAAAAATGGGTTTGAAGTGCTGTTAAAAATGACTAGGTTTTGGGTGCGTTTCCACGCTTCTGTTTTAGCACTCCACCACTGCTGAGCAACCAACCTGCTTTGGAACCAGTCGACTCTCCGCCACTATAAGCACTATGACATCACCCATTGATACTGTTAGAAGCCATAGTGCTTGCAAGATCGCCTTCATGCTTGGTGGTGACTGCGATGAAAGCACATTTCTCAGTATACGTGTTTACATACCCAAAGGATGTGAAGGCTAGTAGAAGTATCCGGATCTACAAACTCTGCAGCACACGGAATGTAAAAGAAATTGAACCACCGTGCCGAAGATTTTGCATGATGCCAGTCATTCGATGTGAAGGAAGTTTAGGGGCTGTTCAGGGCGTTTGGCGTCCTATCAACAGTTTTTTTGGTTTTGTTTAACGCGCTGGATGTAAGTTCGGGCAAGATACTGTAGGCTTGTTCAGGAGTTGTTCCAATCTGCAGGCATGTACTGTAAAGCTTCACACTGGCAAGTAACCATAGAGGTCGTCTTCATTAGCAAGTACCGTCATTTTGGTCGTCTTCATAACAAGTAGCCTACAGTACAATAAACTTCAGCAGGTTCACAAGCATTTATTAGAGGTCCCTTAGAGATAACCATGGGCGTCGGAAGAGGAGGGCCAATACCCCTGGATTTTGAAGAATGGAGATAACTCTATTATTGATTGTTCGCGCCACGTACATAAAGGTGCTATTCTTAGCGCACATCCCGTTCGTGGTGCATCGCACATTCAACGCTGCGTCGACCGAGAGATTGCAACAGAAGATTACGCAAAATGCACACGAAGCATAAAAAGATGCTTACTAAGCCTCGGTTTTCGCTGAGGACTCCTGATTTGTGACACGTAGTGTGCAATTATGTGATATGGCGCTGTTATTATCACAGCATGTACGATCGAGCCCCACCACAAAAGTTTTTTTTGGTCGGGAGGCTACTCTGGTATAACTAGTGAGTGGGTGAAGTTGATGAGTATCTGTTTCACTGAAACACTTGACCGCGCACTTCGCGAAAATTACGTCTAAGAAAGAAACATAGCAAAATAATATGCGATATTCAATCGATAAATTTCGAGGTTTTAGCAGAATCAATTTCAAGAAGTTTAAGAAGTTTTGGATGGTTTGTGATCATTGGCATGATTTGGTTCGAAGTCTTCATTTTTTGGATTGTTTCTGTTTCAAAGCTACACTCCTCTTTTTCCGACGCCCAAGAAGACCAAACGCCCTGCCAGCACGTGGAGGTACTGTACACTGCGATGAGCAACATCCCTCTTATCAAATCTTTATCTACTCGATCAATGAGAGCTCTCATATTCCATCTCTTCAAACACTATGTTATCCGAAACGATGAGGCAAACTTTAAATGAAGGAAGGCAAATGAGCATGGGTGGCGGATCCGTTTTCAAAGTGAAGGGACACAAATGCACATCAAAAAAGCTATGGAAATTTATGTGGTTTGCATTGGCAACTGTGACATCACAAGAATTTGAATGTGGTTTAGAACTGGGGGGCCTAGGCCCATGCGGGCCCCCCGGTTCCGCCACCTATGTAAATGAGTGCGATGCAATAGAACCTGCCATATTAGGAAGTTACTAAGCGAAACGTTCATGGCGCTTTGCTTGAAGGACTATGCTTTCTGGTTGTTTTCCGATTTGAACCGTCTCATATTTTGTTCTTGTCGTAAGCTTAGTACAATCGCCGGGGAATCATTTCTGTTCCCAACGCTGATCGGTTTTGTCTCTACAGGACTACAGCGAACCCATGATTCAGGCCGGGAAATAATAAAATCGTCATTGATGGAAACAATCTGAATGATATAATCATCATTGAAATGGCCCTGAAGCAAGTTAATTATAATTTAGTGCAGCCCATTGCCTGATGATTTAGACCAGGGGTTTCCAACTCAAATTGCTCCAAGGGCCAAATGAGGACTTGTAAAGTAACCCAAGGGTCGAATTATGGCGCTGGCGCAACAATGGCCTACTGGAAACAGTTTTTACATCTTACTGCCTAAGAAAGATATCGTGATTTATAGGCAAATCATTTCTAGTTGTCTCTACGTTCGTTAGCAAGTAAATTGTTCACTCCCTGGCCGAGCACTTTCAAAAACCAGCGAATAAACTAAAGAGACTAAATGTTAACTATTCGAAAATTCCCAAAGAGCATAGCAGGCTGTGCAAAATGACCCCGCGGGACACATGTGGCCCTGCTTGAGACATTAGTATCTGTACGCAGGCCGTGGTTTACAGATAGGTAGTTTGGTGGGTTGAATACGGCTGTGGAAATTTCGAAGTTGAATTTGAAAAAGAATTGAACCAACAGTGTTTGTTATTTGTATATCGCGACTCGTGAGAGAATGAGCAAATTATTTTGAAAAAAACAAAATTTTTTAAAATATAACATTTTAAAGTAATCCAACACTCCGAAACGAAGTGCTTTTCATTGTTGAAAGAGAAAATCATGACATTTTCGAGACGAAGTCAATTACTTAAATTATTTGTTACATCTTCCACGACAAAACCAGTTTTTTTTCACATGTTGAGAGAATACCAAGTTGAAAATTTTTGTTGCGCTTCTTGTGTGGGTGGGTTCACAAACTTTTACAGTGCAACGCTTCTTCTTGCTAGCAGTTCAAAGCATAAAAATAGTCTCTGTTTTTATGTCAACTCACCTGAGAGTACGAAAACTCCAGACCTGTTACAGAAAGAAAAACTTCCCCCAGAGTTATGATTAAATATTGAGGAATCATCCACATCAGACTTATGTCGTTGTGGTAGACATCAGTATAAAAATTGAATCCAATTTCTTGTGCCTAAAACAAGAAAACATTTCGCATTAAATATGGGCTGCGGAACAAAGAAATCAGAGGGTCCGGATCCTTCACTATTTTTAAGGGGTCCGAAATACAAAGGACCTCCCGCTGTTTTACCACATTTTTTTAGTTTTTCGTTATAAAGTACATCATCTTTCACAAATTTTCTGACCTTGTCGATAAGGCCAGTTTATCCTGATTGTGTGTGAAGAACTGCTGCGCAGTTCCAAATACTTGCACAAGAGGTTGGTCCCATAGTCTTAGTAAACTAAGCCTTGCCAACAAATATGACGAGAATGTTTCTGGAATGATTTGTGTTTTGTAAATTACCGACATTACTTGAAAATTGGTACCAATTTTGTTAAGGTAAATTTAGCTTTTAAGGTTTGCGTCACGCAGAATCATGTATTCTTTGGAGCTGATGGTACTGAAATTGTGTAAAAAGTGCATTCCAAATTTGAATGATCATCGATGACGTCACACAATCAAGCAGCAGGGGTTCCTTATGCTCTACTCAGACATAGCTCGTGTCGTGTTCACAACATGACCATATAGAATCAAGAGAAAACGACTCAGCGCTAAATGTGAGACAGGCAACTTATGTACACAAAGAGTTCGCGTATCAAGACGTAATGCGTACATGCAATCTGCAGCAATCCTCAACATCTGATTTTCTTTTAATAGGTAGTTACGATCAGGGATTAGGAAAACGTGGTTGTAGCGACTTAACATAAACAAGGCAGGACAAAAAAGCATCATTGTTCGGCATTGTGAAGTGATTCGACAATGTGAAGTCTGCACACAGTAGTCACACATTCACACTGGGGGCGACTTAAGCTAGATCGGAAGAATTGCAGTTTGAAGTCGTGGCACTTGAAAATAAATCTTAAGCATGAGAGCTGTTACACCCTGACAAGTTCTCGGAAGCTACATCAGAATGAACAGTAGGAAAAACAGCTTACTTTTGTAATGTGTTGAGTTTCATTGCCAAACGCGGTAGAAAGGATATGAATGCGATTTCGTTTGAAAGTCTGACATATTAATGTACGTACGAGGGCCAACGCACTTCATAACATTTGCTCTTCCAAGCTTTCTCTTTTGGATGTTGGAAATAGCTATTCTGGCTAACATGCAGTTTACTCAGATATTTTGGGTATTTATCATAACCCTGCTCAGTTACGCGTTGACACTTGCGACGCTTATACGAATCGAATTCAGCACACCGTTTTAAAATAGCAGGCAGGAGCCTATGCCAGTTAGGGCGAAAGTCGCGGTCACTCTCCCCAAATTTTGGGATGTCAATTATTGAACTGTTGAGTAAAAACTGTCATGAACGTCTAAAGCCAGTCCTTTAGTAGTGTTCACTAAGCTCACCTCCCACACTTTTTTCTATAGCTACGCGCCTGATCATAGGCGCTCAACATTGACCTATCATTAACAAGAGATATAAAATTTGGAAAATTTTGTGTTCGAACACGCATCAGTCATGAAAAGAAGCATTAAAGGTCTACCATAAGGTAGTAGAAAGTTTCATAGAAAAACATTGCAGAAGTAGTAGGCTACTACTCAAAGCATTGGCGTTTGCAACAGGTTTCCCACATAACGCCTGTTTCACAGCCTGATCAATTTTCTGGCCATTTTTGCATATCTCTGCTGCGACGCAGAGTTCCTTCGAGGGTGTTGCAGAGCAGACAAGTGCAATTACGGTTGTTTTGTGCTGGGAGCATTTATAACCACTGGCTTGCAGTAAACTGTCGTTGTTATACTGTGTTTTTGCGTTGTAACACAACGAAGTAACTTCCATTTTTCGTGCTCACCGATTTGACTCCAAACGAAGAAGCGTTCTTGTCTCGAAGAACAACTGTGTACAAACCTCCTGTGCCAACAGCGTAATGAAAACGCGAGATGTTGGTCAGACCTTGCGCTTGAACATTCAAAGTGTATCTACACATAATGACTGGCATTAAAGTATGGCAGATAGATGCAAGCTACAAAACACTGCTTAAAGTTATGGCCAAAATAGACGCTAGTACTTGAAATAATGCTATCAAAACTATATTGTTTGAAAGTTACGTATTTGTTTGACCAGGGGCGTTAAGAGGTTAGATGGGGCCCGGGGCAAGAAGCAAGTTTGGCGCTCCCATGTTCGAACTTGAGGTCTTTCGGAAGGAAATTTGCTGTATTAAAAAAAGTACTTGTGAGTTTTTTGGGACTTTTCGGTGCTCCCATAGTGATTCGGCGCCCTGGGCTTGTGCCCGGCGCCCTTGCACTTCGTTACGCCCATGTGTTTGACGAATTCTGGCTGATGTCTGCGTCGGTTCGACTAAGCCAATCTCTGGTTTTCCACACAGGCCAAGATTTGTTTTCCCAGAAGGTCTAACTTACCACGAAATATAGACACAAATGCATCGAGAATAGCAGAACTAACTTCAAGGATCTTCCTAAGTTCAATTATGGTGTAAACTATTGAGATATTCGATTTACTTGCTCGACGGCTTGGAACTTGGAAAATGTTGGTATAGTTCATACGAAGTGGATTTTCTGTTGCTAATACAGTTTTGTACCAAGATCTTAATGGTAAGTTATTGTTTCGCGAAAACAACGTCACACCATAATCTATAGCAATGTTTTTCAACTGAGGTTCCGCGGAAGCTCAGGGTTCCACGAGTGACTGCCAGGGGTTCCGCCGAAACACTGAATAGAAAATATAAATGCGACATTTCTACCCATCTGGTTCATTACAGAAAGTAGGATAGTCACTTGGACCACTGCATAAAGTTCCATGAGCAATGTAAACATTTGCGGAAGGTTCCACTGCAGCAAAAAGGTTGAAAAACACTGATCTGTAGCATAAAAGTTCTTAATATAATATCCTGAAAAATATATTTGCTTTGACGGATGAACCAGGTTTTGCAACTTACGATCCTCTCGTCATCACAGGCAAGGGAACTTTGGTGTTTGGCAGGACTTTGATCTTCTTTCCAGTTTCAGTGATGATTGTCACGAAAACATTCAGCGTGTTGATTACTCTAAGAATGTCAATACCACTGATGAAAATCTGCGAGAATGCTTTTGGTGTCATTGTCACCTACTACCTTAACTTTACGTTGAGAAACATTGCCACGAACTGGGCTTACAATATGCGAAAACATAAGTGCGTCAATGGCAATTCTAGAACGCGCACAGAAGCAAACGTATTGCATAAAGTGCATGTTTCAAGTAACATTGAAACAAGAAACGTGACAACATCCAGAATGCGTCAAGTTAAAATTCATTTAACAGTTATTCAAAGCAGTCACGGCCGTCGAAAGGGGACAGAGGGAGGCCTGTACCCCCTGGACGTTGAATTTTGACATTTTCCTATGAAATCTTTAGCAAAAAAAGTTATTTTCTTAGTTTTGAGTTGCTAAAATGAAATTTCACCACTTTTGTACCTCTCTGGAAAAATCCACTATTGTCTCCCCTGGAAAAAATCCTTTCGACGCCCATGAAAGCAGTTTGGGGAGATTTTTCAAATGACACAATTTTTGAAAAATCTTCGCTAGTTCTTGTTTCAGGTGTGTGGTCCAAAGCAAGGATGTCATTCATGCAGTAATCGGCCGTTTAACTTTTACAGGACGTAGTTTTCAGTTGCAGATCTTTGCGTTCCATTGCGTCCTATGTATAACAGGGCGAGATCATGCAGTGAACAAGATTGCCATAGGCTGCGTAAAAAGAAACAACCTTGTGTTGTAATATGAATTTTTCTTACATTTAAAAAACTGTAATTTTTCTAGTTAACGGATGGGTCATGTTCGAAATTTTTTTGTTTATTTAGATGTGGCAAGCACCTGTAACATCTCGGATCTGAGGGTCACCGCATTTCTCTGAAACGCAGTATAAATTATCTTTTGTTGATTAACTGATCCTTCAAATATCCTCAACCGTCTCAACACGAGAAAAATGCCTTAACAGCAAAATTGTTTTTGATGTAAACAATGCAAGTGGTGTTGCCGTAACATGCTTTCAAAATTAATTACAACTCACCCAACAAAAGCTTTACCGCTGCTTGATTTCTCCGTTTTGTGAGAAGTCTGGAAATAAAAATGGTGCTATCAGACACTCCCTTTTTTATTGAAGTGTTCTCAGCAAGCCACTGCAACCAGAGATGAATTCACGCAGCATCCACTGGCGGAAGTACCGCATTAGGCAGTTTTATTGATGCGATGAGTATATGTTTGTAAATGTAATGAAAGGTAACAATTTATTGAAACAGAGATTTTTTACCATGAAACATTTTTGTTAACTTCAAATTTCGTAATAAAGTCGCAGGGTTCGTTTCTTCGATTATCAGCTTATAATCTTTTTTCTGTTCTACAGTTTCAGTCACATTCTTACCATTTTTTTCTACCTGTCGTTTCTATCTTATTGGCAGTTTTGTTAGGCTTGATTGTGAACCTTTTGTTTTAATAACATGAGCCAAAATGTTCACTCAGTATGTTTCTCTTATCAATTGATGTGCATGCCAGCCAACACTTGTTTGATTAAATCTAATCTTGCTTGTGATCAAAACCTCGACGAACTGTCAGCCAGGTCTCCGGTTGAAATCGAGGGCACGGATACTTCCTTGCAATAATACCGAGTATCTGGTGTCAGAGTTGTTTTTACTCTGGATTTGTTATTACAATTGCAGAACTTCATGCCACTTACCAAGAGATACTTGAGTGATCCAGGGTGAGAATCACTTATAACGAAGTCGTAGGCATGTTTCCCATGCAAAGTGACTGTCGCATTTGAATAAGAAGTTGAAGTAGCACAAGCGTACCGTATGTAAAACATTCTTGGTTTGATAAAAATCTCTTTGGTCTTGGTTGCCTTTGAACACAATGCTCTTGTCATAAATGCGTCGCCATGATGGAGTAACAGCCATTTTCATTTTGGGATTGGCAGTTGGAAACAATCAAAAAAGGGAACCAAATAAAACGGCAAAAGTAAACCAAAAACAAACGATAAACGTAATGCAGTTTTATACGTGAAGAACATTTAAACCAGGGGTGGGGAACCTGCGGCCAGCTGGCCAAATGCGGCCAGCATGAACATTTGATATGGTCCGCATCAGAATTTTTGTTACCTAAGTTAGCACAACATCGCGTCAAAACGAGGTCCATGGTACTTATATAGCAAGTAAAGAGAAGTCACTCTTCCTCATAGTTAAGATTAAGGAGGAATTTTAGGATAAAGTTAATTCATTTTGAGGCCCGCCACCGATAATGGACATTTCGTGCGGCCCGTGATAGTAAATAGGTTCCCCACCCCTGATTTAAACTATAGTGCTTGAAGTGTAAAAGTCAGCTTTCAAAATTATTTTAATCGCGCTACAGGAATTACCACCCTCCAAGAGTTGCTGACGCATCTTATACTTAGATAAAATAACGGCTATCCATCCACCATCTCAGCCTCTTCCTTGTCGATAAAAATTTGGAGTGATTTTAAGTACACTTCACTTTCTGCGGCAAGCATTTAATATATGCCAGACACAACTTTTACTGAGAGTTTTGTAATCAGCTTTTACTTAAGTCTTTCACCCGCAAAAGTCAGTTTGTTTTTGTTTGTGCAGTAGCTCTTCAAACTGCAGATTGTTTTATGACCTTCGTAACCAATTTCTGCTACTCTTGGAAGCGTTTAACTTACCTGTTTTTGGATAAGAAATTCTGCAATCGGTAAACTAAAGTAAAGGTATCGTGAAAAATAAGCTTTGATCGAAAGAAAAAGTATTTGCTTATTTCTGCTGCATGCTCTATTCAGTAGTGATGAGACTCATAAATTGTGCAGAATCAAAGTAGAACTGCGTTAGTTTAGAGCAGAATCCGATTATAATCACAGTGTCAGAACGTGCTCCTTGAAAATGGAAACAATACCGTTGCCGTCCTGTTTCTGTTTAATGCAGCTGAAATAAAAAAAGCTGTTAACACCCTGGGTGCCAAGGTACATAAATTTACATACTTCACTTCGGGCCTAGCCGTACAGCGCCATGCTAGACCTTTCACCACTGCAAAAACATCGATCTGTGTACTGGAGCTATTTAAATGTCCTGGATATTCATGGCAATGATACCAATGGTTCCCAGTCTTTTTCTGATCGCGTATCACTTGAGAGCCCGGTGCTGTCACCGCGTACCAACTTGTTCCAGGAAAATTCATTCAACCAAATATTATTCATTCAAAAGTATAGAGACCTAGACTTGACACAGAAGCGACATACAAAATGGCGATGAGAAACATACTGGCCATTGTTAAAAAACAGTAGAAAATGTAGGCAGAAATGCGAGAATTTGTAAACAGAACCTGATAATTAAAGCCAAAACTGTGAATACAGTTTTTTTGCAAAGAAAGCAGAAGGTAGGCCTACTAGCCTACCACCTTGAAGGCCTTCGCGTATCATTTGTGATGCGCGTATCGCAGTTTGCGGACCAATGAAACAGATTCCTCTTTTTTGAGCTTGAAGCGGGATTTGGATTGGACATATTTGTGAGTTTTTATGTAAACGTTTTACTGTCTTCTGTATGCTCATGTCCAATTGTTTTTCTGGCGCCAACTGTTTGCCAAAACCGTGCGAAAGGGGATTTTCATCGGTTCAACAAAAATATGTTCTACATGGCATTTTAGCTTATTGTTTTGTTTTATGCCGAAGTCGAGCCATCGTAGCCAAAAAGAGCTTGTACCGAACGTCTCGCGGCTATAAAACCGCCTGGCATTCAATATGTTTTAATAAAATCGCTAAAAATTTTAACTTAATTTAAAACGAATTACGAAAACCTAACCTATACCATCAAGTGTTCGAAAGCAAATAATTTTTTCTTTTGCTGCCGCTAAACATTCATTCAAGTACAGTACATCAGCCATAGGTGGCGGAACGGGGGAGGCCGCATGGGCCTAGGCCCCCAACTTTTATTTCTGGGGGGGCCTGGCCCCCCCACTTTTGAATTGGGATTTTTTCCTGAATAAGTTTAGGTAACAATTAGTATTGGGTCCATTGTTAAAGTAAATCGTTTAAAGAAACAAATGTTGTAGAATTTTGTGAATATTATTTGTAACATACAATTTGTTGTTTGGCAGGTTTTCGTAATGTTTGGAAGAATACACCGTGCACAGTCTCTTACCCTTCTATGGCTTGCTTACCGCGTTGGTGTTGTTGAACAGTGTTGCCAGATGGTGTAATACAACACAATTTTTACAAAAATGGTGTAATTTTAGATGCTTATGGGCATCAGAAGGATCTTTTCCAGGGAGGGCGCTAGTGGATTTTTCAAAAAATTTTTCTAGAGGGGCCAAAAGTGGTGAAATTTGTATTTTACCGCACTCGAAACGAAGAGAAGAGCCTTTTTTGCTGAAATTTTCAAATTCCTGCATCCCTTCCGATACCCATGCTCTTGTGTCGAAAAAAACTTAATGCCACACCATCAAAACTTTCGTGTAATTTCAAGCATTTCAGCACCATTCTAAATAGTGAAATTTTGCTGAATCTTATAGGCAAAATGAAATATTTGACAGATCAATTTAAATTGTGTTTTTGTTTTTGCATTGGCAACACTAAAATATCATATTTATTTCTACATTGGCAACATAATTGGCATCCTTACAGCAGACAACTAGCTAGTTGCTGCATATGCTTTGTCTTGTCTTTGCATTCCTGTGTCAAGCGAAATTTCTAGCTTCACGCCATGTGCGCATGCACAGAGTGATGTTCTACATATAGAATACGCTGAGAAAACTGATGATTAGAGCTCAGGGTCTAGTGTTTAGTTAAGTGTGTCGGGTTAGGGTTTATGTTAAGGTTAGAAAAAGAACAATAATTGAGGTCTAAGACTAAATCCAATATTTTTCAGTGGTTATAGTTATTCCCGTACTGTAGCTTGTTGTGGGTATCTGACATCTAAACAAAAAGTTTTAATTTATACAACACACATCCAAAAAGTAATCGCCAAACTTTTCCTTTTCTCTGATGAGCAAAATAGCTGACAAACAATAATAGGTCAGAACTTTCGCAGAGGTCAGGTATTTCACTTGACACCGACATCTAATGCAGTTGTAGAATGAGTATTCAGTCATGTTACGTCTGTGCTCAAGATTTGGAAAAGTTGTGATTTTGAATGTGTTTAAGACAGGTATCAGTGCCGTGTCACTTTTGCCTGTTTTTTAAGTTGTGTTCTTGGTGTTTTTAACAGCCCAGTGGCGACTCCGGCACATGGGCTCCTCGGGCTTCTCCCGAGTCTTCCGATTACAACTTATATCGGAGAACGCGAGTTTGCTTGCTTCGTATGTCTGTGCCACCACCCACGGTGTCACTTCACTAAGTTGTTAACTCGGGCTCTTTTCTTTGGGCCTTGTCACTGTTAATTTATTTTCGTTCCATGTCTGGCCTTTCGCGTTCATGTTGCAGGTGACCTGAATAAAACAATATCGTTCGTAATAGGCGTTCTCACGACTTCGTTCGCTCGCGCTTTACTCGGGGTCATCCATCAGAGCCTGACCTGCCCATGCAATTAAATATAGGCTATGTTGAAACATAATTAATACCGGACTGAATGTTTTTTGAAGCAAAGAATTTGTATAGATCAGGGTTGGGGAATCTATTTATTATCACGGGCCGCATGAATTGTGCATTATCGCTGGAAGACCAAAATCAATTAATTTTTATCCTAAAATTCTACCATTATCTAACAATGAGGAAGAGTGTGTTCTCTTGACCTACTATCCAAGTAAATGCTTATTACAGAGCTTCGTTTTGACACGACTTGTACTCTATATTGGGTGACAAAAATTCTGGTCCGGGCCATATCAAATGTTCATGCTGGTCACATTTGGCCCGCGGGCCGCAGGTTCTCCACCCCTGGTATAGATCATTGCATTTGAAGTGCAATCCAATGGACAGTTCCCATTTCGAGAATAATTTCAAACGAGCGGACAAATTGTCCAGCCACTCGGGCTAATATGAATGAGCCTAGTAAGCAGAGGACTGACTGGCGTTATTATTGCTCTGTGACGTAGGCTACGTTTCTCAACAATGGAGAAGTTACCATGAGAACGACTCATTTATTATTACGTAACTAACGTCACAGAGCAACAATAATGGCAGCCAGAATGAAAGCAAATGGAAATTTCAGTGACGCAAACGTCAAACGGTTTTATTCAGTCAGAATAAATCGTATGGACCTGGCTCGCCCCTGTAACAACCTATTTGAATTTCAGGTGGTTCACCGAAACGTTTTCATAGTGTTGTAATTTTATCGAAAATAGTGGAATTTAAACCTTCACAAAGTGAATAGGCAATGACGTCATATTTCAATGCTTGTGACGTCATAGTTGCCAATTCAAACCACAAAAATTTTCTATGTTTTTTTGTCTTACACTTGTGCCCCCCTGAAAAAGGTTCCGCCACCCATGACATCAGCAACTGAAAGCATAACGTTCACTCTTACCATTTCGGGTTGGACGAAAACAGCGGAACTTCCATTTGGAAAGATCCTCCACTGAGGATAGACGTTTGACTGAATTTTCACAGAACAGTTAGCAGCGTTTATCACCCGTAATGATGTTTGAAGTGGAGAGCTTGGAACGTTTGTTAAATTTACCTGAGGAAATCATAAAAAAGTCTGGAGTTGTTCAAAAACTTTACTAATTTCGAATAAAAGCAAAATTTCAAGTAAAAGAATCTGGAAGAAACGCAGATTAACAGTTGATGTAAAATGCCTGACAACTACACGTGGGACACCAATTCGAAACCGATTTCTTTTTTAAATCACTCACATCAATCTTCATTTGAACAAGGGCAGCAACGACGAATGAAAATCCGGCAAGAAACATTCCTGATCCCATTCTCTTAAGCGGGCTGCAAAGTCAGTGTTTCTTTTAGTAACAAACTGCTACAGTGTAACATCAAATAAGAGCAAAATTTGCGATATTTGACTTGTTTGCGGCTGTACGTGGCAAACAAAGGTAAAATCAAAGACGTTTTGTGAGACGTCTCTAGATTTTCATAGTCAGATTTGCTGAAGGATAAATTTTTATGTTTTTCAGCTTTTCAAATAAATATTACCCGATCTGAAATAAAACAAAAGTTTTTTTGGATGAGAACAATCAAACGCCTTCTCGTGCAAAAACATCTTCAACAAGAATATCATCCAATTTTAGCATACCAAAGAAAAACTCATTCATCATCTAACTCAGTGGTTATTAACTGGGAGGTGTCAACAGATTTCAAGGGGGTAGCGAACCCTTATGCCCTGTGCAACATGAAAGGTTTGATCAATAAATCAACTGATGAATACATTTGCTTATACAGCTTGTTTATTGTCAGGGGGGCTTGACACAAACGACAATTACTTAAAGGGGGCGTGGTAATAAAAAGGTTAAGAATCACTGATCAAACTAAACAAATATGATTAGAATAAAATTAGGAAGCTTTGCAACAGAGAAAAATTACCGTATTTATTTAAGTCCAAACCACAACAATAGGGAAGAGTTTGGCAAGACTAGCAGGTGTCCATCTTCCCGAATTTACAAAAGCTTTGAATGCATGGGTTTTCTCAAAATTTACAGACTTTTATTACAATCGTTTATACTTTGCCATATTCCAAACTTTCGTACTGTGAATACGGCTGTGGTAACTAAGAAGCATTTCAAATAAATCAGGCATGTTGAAACCTCTTGAAACATTACTTAAAAATCTGCAAGTTTCATACATTGCTAGAAACTGTTAACAGAATTTTCACATTATATTCTGTTTTACGCTCTTTTTCATAGTATAAATTTTGCTGAAAAGCACAATTGCAACCGATCTTTATAAACTGGTCTCGATATCATTTTGTTGTAACATCGCTCTAAATTAAAAGCTTGCTGCATATTTACCTGAAGTGTATGTTAAATCTTCGGAGGCAAGGATACAATGTGACTTCAAACAACGGAATAAGAGTCACTATAAACAGTGGGTTGCAAATCTGCATCTGGTCAGGGAGAATTTGGAAACTTCCCTTTAAAAATAACAGATATTGTTCTACACGAATACAGAGAAATTATTCTAAAATCAAATATTTCATCCATGCGAAAAATTCATTTCAGACAGAATCCAAATTTGTGGGGTTAAATGGTGAAAACTGTTTGAATCTTACAATGTATCCATCCATTCGAACAGCTTGTAAAGTCCATCTCGAGCCTTGCTGGTCGAATAAAGTCCAAAACAATGGAAGAGGAATGTACAGGATGAGAATGCGAAGAACGTATTTAATATCACGAACCAGTGTAGCCTATGGAAAAAAACGTTTGGATTGTTTCTAAAAGTTAGCAGCAGCTGATTTGATGCATCCCGACTGGTATTCTGAATGATGACAAGAACTAGATATACCTCCCAACTATTTTACTAGTACAGAAGCTTTTTCATTTCTACTCACAATACATACCAGTTGCGGATCCAGACCGGTAATTGGTGGGAAGTCAGGAAACGGGGGCTCAAACACAAAGACAGGATATAAGATTTACAGTACCTTGTGCGATAGAGAGTTTCAATTCAGGAAAAATGATAGTTTTGTTTTAATCTCATTTCAAGGCTAGCAAGAGTTGTTTGGGGTCGTAACTAACCTAACTACCGTTGCTAGATCCGCTGTTAATACCAATATGCACTGGAACATGTAGCGAACTCACTAAAGACCATGGACAAAGATCCTAGAAGGTGATATCAAGAGAAAACAAACTTTTGTATAACTTGGTCTGCATACAGTTTATACTGTTTAGCAAAATATTTCGCTAGGCTAAAATCAAAATTGCAACCTCTTACATTGGATCCGTCTAACGCATAATCCATCCAGTGACTCTTAGCTCTTTGCGACCTCGGAGTATTGCATCTGTTTTTGACTGCCAACTTCAAACAAATAAAATTAATAGTTATATTGATATCATTTTTGCTTCTATAGAGACACGTACGATGTCCTGCTGTGTACAACGAGTTATGTGTTTTCATATAAATATGCTACAAAATGCGGACAGCGTTTTTGTACAGCCGCTGACTAAAAAGTAAACACAAACAAACTTTTTTGTGAATTGTGAGAAATCGGGCGTGATGTTGCTTCCAACGTGCAGTTGGGGCAAACGAATTTCAGATACTGAGAGAAAATGAAAGTAGACAACACTGGTAAAATGAAACTTATGAACTGGTAAATTGTCTTATGACTGCCACTGACCTACAAAATATATAAATATTCTTCGATCGGCACCATAGGCGTAGCCATGGGAGGCCCAGGAAGCCCCTTGGCCCCATGCCCCCTCAATTTTTAGCATATCTAGTCATTTTGTGCTTTGAGAG
>JGI24022J15233_10003164_pt1 | contig 16134 bp, 5 predicted proteins | sample Ectturendosymbi2_FD_15233 | JGI IMG/M metagenome (IMG submission 15233)
GGGGGGGGGTTCAGTAATAATTAGTAGTCAAGCCTCATTACGTGTGCACTGTGACAAAACAATGAACGACAAAGTGGCCGCATATTGCGAGTGCTGTTTTCCGAATTGTACAAATCAATACAAAATAAAAGTTACTTCTTAGGTTTTAGGGGGGCAATCGACCCAATCCCCCCTGGATCCGCCCGTGCGACTTGCGCAAAGTCACAGTTTCTATTGAAGCTGCGTGTGTAGAGCGCAATGCAGGCGCGGAGCCCACAGTATTTTAGCGTGAGACCCGTTTCCAATGAAAGCAAAGTGAACCGCACGGTTTTTTAACGCCGTCCATCGACATAATTCGTTCTTTAATTGTAACTATTGTCATTGTTTTTTCGGAAATCTGTATCCTAGTTTTTTTCAATAGCAGAGAGGATTAAGTTTTGGAGCTATTTCCTGTTTCAGTTACAAGCGCTTCGTATTTGGTCAAGTCTCAATAGTTTCTGCAAGATACGATTCAATATAGTTATTACTGTATGAACAATTACTCGTCTTCTGAACCTGAAGGCTTTCATTAGTAATTGCAACTGTGTTCTAAAGCAGTGGTAATTGAAACTGTGTGCTGAGGCAAAAAAAGATGAGGCAATCTAAGATTGGCTGAAACGCTTGAAATAAACCTAGTTTTAATTATGTGAACTGAAGATTATTACAGATAGGCAAAAAATAACGGTTCCTTGAAAAGTGCAGAAAATTTCTTTAACAAATATTAACAATTACGCCATTTGCAAACTAACAGAAGTGTTGGGAACACCTACTTCAGCGAACGGGAAATGAATGTAATCGAAGTAAGTTTCATGACATTCTTGTGGTGAGAGTTGCATCATGAAGTACTGCCGAAACAATGGTTATGGCGTCATTCTCACACAGATTGGCATCGTAGTTTATGAGATACGGCCTAACAAATTAGAAGTTACAAAAAGTCTGCAAAGATGCGTAGGTGCGATAAGTTTTGTTGAAGTTTTGGAGGTTAATACAATACTTTCCTGTTTTGAAAAATTTATGAAAAGTAGTTTTGTAGTTATTACGAAATCTGGAATTACTTTATATATTTCAAATGAAAGTCAGAAAAAAAATTTTTTCAAAACCAACTCTAATAAGTGGTTTGTGCTCTTAAAGTGCTCTACTAATTAAACGGGTTTCATTGTGATGTAACCATTGTCCAAGTGTAAAATATAATAATAGGCAAGAGGTGTTACACTGGTGTTTTGTTTTTTGGTTTTAATAGTTGGATTTGGGCTATTCAGTTAGCAATATATTTTTCTGTAACTAAGATAAATGCCATGAGTTCAAAAACTAAGAAACATAGGCCAAAATTTTAAATGGTAGTCAAAAGAAGGCTAAATAGGGCAAACAAAAGTCAAAGCAAAAAAAGCGAAAGGTGCGTTTAACAAGCATTTTAACAGAACTACCTCAGAAAATACAAAAAAGGTTCAAGAAAATCGAAGATGAAGGCCATCTCCACAGAGAAGATGGCCACAACGTAGGCAGCCAGTCTGATGAAGTTATGCCCGATAGTCAAGCCCGCAATCAGAGAGGGACAACCGGCAATTGGCCCCGTAAATTTCCAAAAACATATGTAGTTTTTGCTACACAACCAGTTACAATCATTTTCCCCCGAGAATACCAGAACAAGTAAGGCTTACAATCATTTTGATCCCCAAAATATCAGCTGGTTGCGGCCCTGCAAACAGTCAAAATGGAATTTCATGTACGGACGAGAGATCAGTTATTTCGAAATTGTTGAGTCTGACAAAGCTCGTGCATCTGATGTGGTTTGCGAGAATGAAAATTGAAAATTTGTCGGAACTATTGGATTAACAAACCATTCTGCTACATGGCCAGTTGTCATGAGTCGGAATGTTGGGAACTATTTAGCCCAAAGAGGCAAACTACCTACAGTCAGTCACATCACAAAGAAATTTTCCCCAGAAAAGCGCGAGTGATGGGACTCGGTTTTCTATGTTCCACTGCAAAAGAGTACGGCCAAATGGTGAAGCGGTGCATTGTCCATGGCTTATATACTCAGCATTGAAAATAGAATATGTTGCTATTACTGCAAACTTTTTAGTGTGCAGTCGCACTACAGCAAATACCTCATCTCTGAAGGAATTGAATGAAGAAACTCATGTTTTTACTGGGTATTACGGCGATGTCCGTTGAAGTCTATGCTGGAGAGGTGAAACTGGGGTCATGTTCCAAACCTCCCTTTCACATCAACGATTTTTATCGTTATGACGTAATTCCCCCCTCAAAAACTTCTGCACACATCACTGAGTCGGGCCCCGCAAGAGTGCTTCAAATCGGTCCCAGCACGTGCTAAGGACGGCCCTGCACTCAACAATATGTGTTTAGAAATAGCTCGAAATATAAACTTTTTCCTCAAAGTGTTGTTGCCACGTTTGAATTTCCCAACTGCAAACAACATGCGCCGTTCACCCCTTTCCTTGTGGGAGCGCCTAAGAGAAAAAGAGGGCGCGCATTTCACTATCGAGGATGTTAAGCTTTGGCCGGGTATGCGCTTCTCCTTGCGCTCTTTAATGTAAGCGTTGCTCTGCAGGGCGCTTACAAAAGGTGCTCATCAAGCCTAGTATGGTACGTGCGTCTCTCAAAAAACATCAGCCTACTTTTACTGGCATACATCCTAATTTTTTACAGAGGAGGAGAGAGGCGACACTTGATTGTCCACCAACCAGCTTTGATTTGTCGCTGCTAGCAAATAAAAAATAAATTTTCGAAGGTTGAAGAATGCGATAAACCAACAGCATTGTTTCGCAACTGTAATAAGACAATGGCATGCTTCACAACTGGCAAAGAATAACAGAAGCTGCTAATCCTCTTGATATGTAGCCACGGGTGTTCCGTTCAATAAAACGGGATATAAAGTTTCAAACAAAGGTTTTCAAAGAAAGGTTCAATCTGACGAGCTGCTGATGATGTAACGTTTGTTGCGTTTGAAAGGATTGCTGTTTCACGTCATGTTTTGTATGAAACAGTGCCTGAGTTCTTGTGTTCTTTCTACCCACATAGGACTGGTGCTTTCCTGATTCGTTCTCAATCAAGGCAGACAAACGAGACCCACTAGAATGAGTGCAGCCAACTAAGAGATTTCTTTGATTCAGCGCCAGTATCTCAAAGTATACTAATTTTCTGGTTGAGCACAGATAGGTATAGTGAAGACGATTTCATAACAAAGATATATAACGTATCTTGTCAGTGCTGTACTAGTAAAGCCAACAAAGCAACTCTTTAGTCGTGAAGTTAACGTTTTAAGCACATAGTTCAGGAAGGCGAGTAAAAATTGGAAACAGAAATGAAAAACAAACAATAAAAAAGTACATGCTTTGCCAATCATGGAACACTAACTCTTCGGGCCAGTTGTACTTTTTTAGAAGTAAAAAAAGTTTGCGGTAAAACTTTTTCAGAATTAAAAAGTACAAACTGTTTTTACTTCTGAAAAAGTAAAAACAGTTTGCATTAAATCCATGGCCTAACAAATTGTCGTCACTTGTTTCATAGAAGTGGAAATTCTGTTATTTTTGCTGAATTGAAAGTATCCCTAACCAGTGGTGTAGTTGGATGTGCTGCGGAGTATGTCTTGAAACAATTTATTGAAAAAAGAGACTTGCCTTTCTTTTTAATGTGATATCAATCCCGCGCTCATTTTGTGTTTTTTTGTGTGAAACTCTTAACAAAACAGCAATATTTGTAAAGCCACAGCAGTGACCCACACCAAGCGAATCGATCGCAATTTATTGCGTAAGGAAATAGTTTCGTGTAAACACATCTTCAGTCCTGCGCAAAAGTCGACATATGAAACAAAAAGAAAAAATTACGCACTATTGCTAAGATCAAAACACAAAATTACAAAAATTGAAGATTACCAAAATTTAGCACAATTGCAGTCCCTCCACTAAACACAGCTACAACACTGCTCAACGAACCCAGATCGCAACGGCCATTTCGGCACTTCTGATCGACAAAACATACTCTTCGCGTTTCGCGTGGTCTTTGTCTCAGGCGATCACGTGGTTTGCAACAGACCGTAACGTGCAGCGGAAAAAGTCTGGCGTGCCAGCTCAAAGTTAGTTCGGGCGGTAAAGTGAAATGGATTAAATCGGTAAAAAAGTTTACATTCCAGTTGCGGTACAATAAACTAATTAATATTTCCATGCTAAAAATTCCAAGCAACAATTCGTAAGTCATTCCTTGTCTCTCAAAGTTTTTTAATTGATGTCAACTGCTTTTAGTGGGAAGCTTCAGGGCTGGGATTCGCCTCATCTTATCGTAAGCAACAATTACAGGCTCTAGCTTTCAGCCGGCTGTGTGAGGAATCGCCTGCCTTGTTTTGCTCCCATCTCCTTGCAAAGACCACTCGAAACGCGAAGAGTAGGTTTTGTCGATCAGAAGTGCCGAAATGGCAGTTGGGATCTGGGTTCGTTGAGCAGTGTTGTAGCTGTGTTTAGTGGAGGAACTGCAATTGTGATAAATTTTGGTAATCTTTAATTTTTGTAATTTTGTGATCTTAGCAACAGTGCGTAATTTTTTCTTTTTGTTTCATATGTCGACCTTCGCGCAGGACTGAAGATGTGAAATGCACGAAACTAGTTTTCTTACGCAATAAATTGCAATAGATTCGCTTGGTGTGGGTCACTGCTGCGGCTTTACAAATATTGCTGAATGATAAGTACAAGCTTGAATCATTGCAAGGAGATGTTAACAGAACAGTTATCAAATACATTGACTCTAGTTGTATCAGGAGCGTCTCTTGTAACAACCTGTGTTGTGGAGTCGGTGTCGGAATCGCAAGGAGTCGGAGCTTTTTGGGTGGAGTCGAATTCCTAAGAACACTAGAAGTCGGGGTCTGTGTCGGAGTCGGATCTTTTTATCTGACTCCGGAAGTCCAATTGAATCATATTTTACATCGCATTTCCAAGCTAGGTAGCCTAACTCGTGCCTGTTGAAATGGTACAATTTTTTGAAACTTCTATTGAAACAGATAATTCGTGCTGTGTACGACATTTCCATTGATTGCTAGTTGCTGCAAAATTGTTGACAGCCAAATTTTATTAACGTTATGGCAAGAAGCGGGAGTCAGGGTCGGGAGTCGGTGATGGAATCGGAAATTTTGGAAAGGTCCGACTACGACTTCAATTTGGAATTGGAGTCGTAGTCGGACATTCCACATCTGACTCCGCAACCCTGGTAACAACAGAACGTTCCCAACATCTTTCAGCACTAAGCCGCTGCCTGAAACGTCACGAGTCATAGTTGAAATTGCCTTGCGCAGATTTCCTACCAAGATTTGTCATCAAACATCGTATTTACGTGGAACGAAGTCTTTTCGTCCAATGCAAAAAATGTGCGTGTCCATTTTGCGAGTGAACAATCCTCGAGCTGCAGCACTCAATGACTTCAAAGGCACTTTATAAAGCAATAGAGAAGAATCATACTTTTACAATTTGCCCAAATACCAGTCGAGGTGTAAAGTTTGTTTATGAAACGAGCGCCAAATTACAGAAAATTTAATGGTACGTTTTCTATGAGAATAAAAGTGATTCCTAGAACACATTAAACATAAGAGACCCATTGTTGATTGCTTTGTGATTTTTCATTAACACACGAAGGGACTCATAGTCTTTTTGGAAAATTGAAAATGTACATGTTTCTGAAATTTTGTTGAATCTCTTTTTTTGTATTATCTAAAGTGGTCTCTGACTCGAAATCAGTGAAGCATTCACTGCGCCTGCGAAGGTGGACGCGTGGCCCACGGTCCAAGCAAGCGGAGATAGCGCCGCAAACCGCTCGTGACGCTTTGAAAGACTACAAAACCGAGAATTAAAATGAAACCGAACTAATGCGTTCAATTTACTTATTCCCTCCTTGAGCGATCAGTTTGATGGTTAATTTAAAAATCTTCAGAGTGTGCCAGTATCTGAACAAACGTTCTCTGCCGGTATACGTTAGCTACATACTTAAATAGGGAGGAGATACAGGGATACGTACTAATACGGATTTTGAATCTATTGTATACTGGCTGTAATTTTTTTCTTTTGAAAGATGTTCGTGCAGTAAAGTGCGAAAACTAATATGAAAAATAGCGGATTTAACAAATATAGCACTTGTTTGGGCTCCAGATGCAGGGTGTCTTATGACAGTTGCATCAAAACCTGCCTGGTACCCATGGCAATTGCTTGGGAAAGATTCCCGGTAGCGAAATTGGCAAAGAAAATAATTCATTTAAGGCAACTGCGATCAGGTGCTCTATGCTTGAACAAAGTCTTGCAGTGCAGTAGCAGTCTTTGAATTGCCCATATAAATTAGGGGACCAGGCATGCCTGTCTAAATGCATTTTCGTGCTTGTGTTAACAGATACATTTTCAAAGTGCAACAGTTGATCACATGGAATAAAAGGTGTTGCAAGAATTAAGCCTTAATATGTCTATGACTGAAAATTCTGAGATAGGTTTGGCGGAAAAGCTGAAAAGTGAATGCTTTCCAAATGGAAAAGAGAAGAACCCGAAAGTTTCAGCAAAAATACTTCACCATCTAGCGCTTCTTTACAAAAGCAAAAGTTCTGAGAAGCATAGTTTAATTCAAAGTGTTGCTCTTTTGACTTCTGCCATTTTGAGACACCCAGATAATGTTAAAGAGATCCAAGCAGATCTTGATGAAACTTGTTCATTCATTCTCAAGCTGGCTAATGCCACCTCTGAAGCAATGTCCTTAGACACCCACGTGGAAAAATTGAAAGAACGTATTTCTACCTTTCGACAAACAACCGAGCAAGCTATTGATGTATTAACTCCGATTCCAGATTATTGCAAAGGTGAGATGCTGAGAGAGGCCAGGAACAAAAAAGTAAAAGAGGTTTCTATGATTGGGCAGATGGTTGCAGAAATGTATGCTGACTTGATGCGCGATATCAGCGACTGTTGTGAAGAACTCCTGGGTAATCCCCCTTGTAAATTCTCTTTGGTGGGGATGGGATCATTGGCCCGACAAGAAGTCACTCCATATTCTGATTTTGAAAGCATAATAGTCCTTGAAGAAGGCGTTCAACTGATGGAAAGATATGAGAGCGTTCTGGACTACTTTCGTTGGTTTGCTACCTTGTTTCAAATATTATTAGTGCGACTTGGAGAAACTCCATTGCGTTTCCTGACCATACCTTGCTTAAATCATCCAACTGATCCCAACCGTAGCTGGTTTTATGATGCATATACTCCTTGCGGCATTCGACCTGATGGGTTTGCTCCAGCGGCATCAAAAAACCCACTTGGGCGCAAAGCAACTTCAAAGAAGCCGAGCAGCGTGGAACTGATCAAACCCATCAGCGAAATGGTTAAATACCTGAATTCTGATGAGGACTTAAAAAATGGTTATCATCTTGCAGACGTTTTGACAAAAACATGTTTTGTGTCAGGATGTGGGCAGGTGTATAAATCATTTTCTCAAGCTGTGGATGAAGTCATGTACAACAAGACACCAAACGAGTATGAGTCAGGAAGATTTTTCAACGACATTCAGTCAAACTTAAGAAATTTTGGTTTGTTCCTAAAGTTGGGTAATTCTGAATGGAGCGAAACTCTCGATGTGAAAAGGTTGCTTTACCGCAGCTGTACTTTGTTCGTATCAGCGCTTGGGAAGTGGTATGGAGTCAGGGAAGCTTCTTGTCTGGAAATACTGGAAAAGTTAATGGAAAGCGAGGTGTTGACACGTGATAGGTGCGATCAGATGAAGTTATCTGTTGCCATCGCATGTGAGGTGAGGTGAGATTGCGGTTTTATATTGGGCACGACGGTCAAAATGATATCTATCTGCTCGAAGAACTTCGAAGAGAGCAAGATGACAATCTTCAGAAGGTGGCCGATTCCGTGGGTTTAAAGGCCTTGGCCGACAGCTTGGTTGCTGCTAACAGTGCACACGAATCTTTGCACATATTTATTAAAAGTTCATCATTTATTCCTCGCAGGTTTGTCTTGACTGCTTCATCACCGCTGGCCTTTCTTGACATCTGTCATGTGCTGAAAATGTACTGTAAAGTTGTTGAATTTTGTGAAAATTTTTTTTACCTGTTTGCTATGGCTTAGATGAGAAGGAAAGACTGAGGTTGTTGGTTACATGCGGCCAAAATCTTTTACTTGTCGACAAGCAAGATGCAGCTATAAATGTAATTAAACAAAATTTACAAGACATCCGAAACACAGCATTTACCGAAAACTCTTGTAGGCTATATATTGTTTTGGCAGAATGTCTTTGCGCCAAGAAAAGATATAAAGAAGCTTTGAAATATATCCGTAAAGCCAATAAGTTAATGCATTTCCAAATGACTGATTTGAGGCCTGGAGATGTCCTGCTTGGTTATCTAGCAGGCATGTGTTTTTCAAGTCTGAGAAAATATAAAAAAGCTGTTCGATGGATCCAACGAGATTGCAGCATTTTGGAAAAAATGGAAAATACATTTAAAGACAACCGTTTCTACAAATGTTTTTTTCTTAAAGCAAGATGTTTATTTAACTCGGAAAATTATGAAGAATCGCGAGACATTTTGCTCAAGTTACAATCTCACCGACTTCGATTGACTGAAAATTTGAGGGACGCTTGGATGCAGAGCATTAGCAATCTCCTGTCTTTGTGCCGACTGCAACTAGATGAAAGTGGAATACAACCTCCTGATTGCGACTTTCCAAATTGTTTTTACGAAAGGATGCTTCATGATGATTTTAAAAACATTGTGAATCTGAAATCGACAATTGCAGATCGAGGTGAATTTGATGCAAAACGTGTGAGGAATACTCACAGCAACTTGAAGCCATTAGTGGAAACTTATAAGAAAGCTCAAGAGTACTTTCATGGAAAAAACTTCCCGAAAGCTGTGTCGCTGCTTGAAACATTTTTAGAGAATTTCAACCAAAATTGTATTTCGATTCATCCTGTCAATCAGGCGATGAACATTCCAGAATCATTACGGAACAGTCATTTGAGTATCACTGGTATGAGCAGAAGTTTACTGGTTGAATGTTTCATGGAACTGAAACTTTTTGAGAAAGCTCTTCAGCAAGGTCGTAAATGTTGGATGGAACTGTCTGACCTTCCGTGGTTTGCCAGCTTCACAGAGTGCAAAATAAGGGCAGTACGCAACGTTGGACGTTGCCTATTGAACATGAGAAGGATTTCAGAAAGTCGTTTAGCGTTGGAATATGCGGTGGAACTTGGCCTTCTTCATTACGAAAACCCGGTTGCTTCTCCTCAGTTTGCGGAAACTTCTGCAAGCCTTATAACCTGCTATTGCATTCTTGGGATAAAATCTCTGCCCTGGTCTTATGAATATACCCCATCCACATTTTACCGTGCATTCATGTTAAGTTCATACCATCATGCCACTGATGACAATTCATGCAAGCCATCGTCATCTCGTAGGCAAAGAGTCTCTGGAAAAATCAAAGCATCTAGATTCCGTGGAGAGCAAAGTGATGTTGCTTCTGAATTCAAGATAAACGCTGAACATGACTTCACACGACGCTTACCCCTGCCGCTTCAGCAATTTCTTCGGAGTCGATGTGAAAACTTAGAAAATGAGCTGGGCAAAGCTATTAGCGAAGCATTATGCAAATTGTCCAGAAAAGCTTCAGAAAACACGGCCTCCAAGCCATAAAGTCTTCAATTTCTGGGTATTGTAGGTGGGTTGGCTGAAAAGAAACATGTGCGTGAAACGATCTTGTGAAAAAACATCAAAAAATGTTTAACAATCAAGGATAAACTTTTCAGCTGAACAATGACTAATAACAATTTTTGTTAGCAATGCTGCAATTGCTTTATAAGTTTTTTATAATGCGTACGAGCTGGATCAAAATTATTTCGAAATATGTAAGTTCAAAATCTTCCAATGAAACGCAACAATCAACGAACAAACAGTCATCAAATGTAACTGCTTCGAAAATAACACCGTTCTACTTGTGTATCGACATAGTTGATAGTACAACGTTCAGAACAGGCCATTGCATTTCGTGAATGTATATTTCATTTATATGTATGCGTTTTCGCAAGTGTACTTTATTTTAAAATGGTGTGAACCACTGTTTGTCATGTATATTACTTGCAAAGCGTTACCGACTTTCGTTGAGCAATTGCGATCTCAACGCAACCAATGTAGCTTAATCTGTTCGAGCATAACGTGCATGGCAACGTGACGCACTGCAAAGGAATATGTTTTCTTTCTCCTTCGCGCTGTACAAACAAAAATTAGGTTTTGCAATGTTCATGTCGAAGTAACGTTAACAGACGAAACGTTGAGAGCATTCCATCGCTGAAACCAAGCTAACTGTCGCTTTTCTCTCTTTAACGTTTTCAACCTTGTTATAATTGGCATTTCAAAGCTTCATAGGTTAGCGTGGATGTTCGTTCCTGTATTTTATCGCTTAATTCATTACAGTATAAAGAATTGTGTTTAACGTATCCTATTCAAGCAAGCACCAGCGATGCTTGAACCTCCGCGCAAAAGAGCGCTTGCAACAAGCCGCGTTGACGCCGTGATGCCTGTGTGTACATTTTGAAAAAAACAGCGAAAGAACCTAACAAAAACCGCACCATCCCTTGCACATGTATTTATAGTCAGCCCCGTGGTCACGGGGGTTTTTGTGAGCTTAGCCCCCCAAACAAAGCTCCAAGTCCCCCAAATTGAAATATGAAAGACTACAAATCAGTTGGATTTTTATTAAATTTTGAGAAATGTCAATCCCCCTATTGGAGACTTTCTGGCGACTTTTCTTCTTATTGTCTAACATCGCGACCGACACAAATTGCAGCAAGGGTTCTTAAAGTTTGCTTCCATGGTGCATTGAGATTAGATTTTATGGGTACCGAGTATCAGGGGCGTACAGATGTTAGATGGCGCTCGGGGCAAGAAACAATTTGACGTCCCCATGTTTGATCCTAAGTTTTTTTGGGAGTGAATATACTGTATTGAAGAACGTATTTGCGATATTTTTAGGACTTATCGGCGACCTCCAGTGATTCCGCGCCCGGGGCATTGTTCTTCCTTTGACCCTCTTGTTACGCCCCTGCTGAGTTTAAGAAAGAGATGTACTGACAGCGAAACCACATTATAACGCGATCGTCAGGGTCTTAAAAACGCCAGCACGCAACAGAAATATTTTCCTACAGTCAAGCGTGTAGCCAGGTGCAATGGAGGCAATAGCCCCACCAATTTAAAAACGTTTCGCCAAAAATATTCAGGTTTTCCATGTGTAAACCAAAGAAATGCTTCAGTCAGTGCCAGATTAAGGTAGCGGGGGGCCTATAGCATATTAACAGCGCGGGGCCCTAATTTCAAAATTCCTTTGAACAAAGTGAACAACTGTTAAATCAAATTTTGTAGGCATCCATGTGACTAACATTGAGCATACTGAATTTCGTAAGTACGAAAAACCTGGTCCTAAACAGCAACTGGTGGACATTATGGGCTAGCTTACATGTATTTTCTTACCAAAATGTATATATATATCTTTTTGCCACGAAGGAATGCATTACTGTTATATAGCTCGCAAGTAGGTTACAGTACAGAGACAGTAAATAATGCTTCCAGATTCATCAACAAATGTGATCATTGCTATACCTAGGCAGTGGAGTCTAAGTATGAATCTCGAGGTCGGTTGTCAAAAGCAGGAAACCTACTGCTGATTGCATTTTCTAGATTTTGCCATAGCGAATTTGTACATCATACTCGTACCAAGCAGTAGCGGATTAAGGGGGGGGGGTGTGCTAAATGGGCTATAGTCAAGGGCCTCACTTCAATCCCTATTTCCGTAAAAACGGTAGTATGTGAACAATACACAATACGCTGTAAGAAGATACCATCGCCAATTGGTACTGTTAAGTAGGCGCTCTGTGCTCACTAATTGAAATTGCTTCGTTGACATAGAAGTAGTTGATTTTTTGGCGTGTGGCAGATATCGGGATACTTGAAACGTTAACTGATCAAGCACATATTAGTTTTGTTTACATTTTGTTCAAGTAACTCTAAGCTTGCTCGCCTTAAACCCAATGACTCATTCGATTTTAGTACGTCGTAAGATGTGCTTTTAGTTAATAATTTTGTTGAGTGCCATTTTATATTCTAAGTTGAGCACAAAAATAAAAACAATTCAGTACTGTTATGTTTTATAAATGAACGTAAAACCATACATAATAAGTGAAAGTTAATTCCACAACAGTTATCGATTAGAGATTGCATGCTCTTGTTTCTAAAAACAGTCTTACTGCTTTATCCTCGATTGTGAACAGAAAAATGAAAAATTGCAATGAGTGCAGTTATTATTTTTACCATATCAATTTAGGACATAATAAACTGGGCTATTATATTTAGTAAGGTTAGGTTACATTTTAGTTTGGTTAGCTTTTGAGGTTAGCGTTATTTTGGTCTGGAATTTGATATGGAAAGCTGATTTTTCTGAAAATATTTTTTAAAGAAAATTTTGTTTATCCAAAAAGTGATTTGGGTATACATATATAGTAGAACCACGCTAGCACGACCACCCACTGGACGGCACTCAATTGGTCGTGTTAGCAGGGCCGGGGTGGACGCAGCAGTGGATTTAATCACACTTGCATTTCTAAAGGTTTCATATATTAGCTTCCCAAACCACATCGCTCTTCGCATTTGTTTGTCCATGGCAACATCACACTGCAGTGGGGAGTGATCTTTTTCAAAAATGAAGGAATAAAATACAAAGTTGCATAGATCAACAGCGGCTCAGTTTTCTCCCCCTCATGAGCATTAAGAATGATATTGTAGAGCCACTAACAGTGGCGTGCAGAGGGGGAGGGGGCGAACGGGGTGACGGCCCTGAGCATCCAGGGCAGGGGGCATCCAGAGTGAAATTACAAAAATAAAAATGCTGTAGTTAGATGATTTTCCTATTGGCAGCTGCTAACACCTACTGCATGGATTCGATTTTTCGAAACTTGTTTTTGCCAGTACTAGTTTTTACATATTCAAATGCCAGTAATTTTCACATGCCAGTGACCTATACCCTAGGAGTGCGGTGCACACCCAGTCAAACTGATAGTGACGTGACGTTTTCCAGATCGTGCGATCAAGAGACAATATCAAAAAAGGATTAGAAGTTAATTATGGAAGTTTTACTGATATTCAGGGACAAATTTCAGAACTGTCCCATTTCAACTTACTTGATTTGGCTGATTTTTTGATGCATCTCTAGTTCTCCGTTTCTTTTGTTGATGTGGCAACCCTGGGTGTGCGCTAATACAGTCGCACACCTTCACTTGCGCTATGAGCATCCTTTCGAGCTTCGTTATCAATTGGTAGTTCAGGCGGATTGATCATAAGGGCTCAGTCAAACCCGCATCTGTTCTCTCCCAACAGTAGTTGTACATTTAGGCTAACAGTCACATAACCTAAAATGGAATTCGGCTTGTGTACTTTGTGAGTATTCTCAATCCGTGAGTAGTTTATTAAGTTTCAAACTGTCAACCCTGGGTGACCGCCATCTCAGCCGCATACCTTCTCTGCTCGACTGCTATTCGATGAGACATTCGCGCAGACTTACAGTTTTGCGATTGTGAACTGCTCCGACGTAGCGCTGTGTTCAACTCCGATTTTTAAACGCGTTGTCGAATATTTTTGCAGTTACTGTATGAACTGCTCCGTCATCTACATGGGCATCCGAAGAAATATTTTCGGGGTAGGCAACGTCAAAATTTGCGCATCCTTTTCAGGTTACTGACATTGCAATGCAAATGGACGTTCACAAAACGCTTTCCCTTACTAATCCATTGGTCTGTGCTGGTTGAACCTCAATTCTCAATCTTTTGTCTGAAATGTTTTCTACATTTCGACTATCACAAATGCTTTCTCTTTTAATAAACTGTCTAATATCCATTTTCTTCGAGCCCTTTCTAAAAAAAATAATCTAAAACATAATTTTTCTGAAAAGAAATCATCTAAAACATAATTTAAGAATAACCAACGGCAGAACAACATGAGCGGAAAAAAACAAGAAAGTTAGACACTCTCGTCAAACTGTTTCAAGCAACGAGTAGTGGAACTATATGTTGACAAGACTAGCGCACGACTTACTAAAGTTAAAACACAATACAGGCTTTAACAAACTGAGCAGATGAATTGCGAAAATTCGCCACAGCAAATATAGCTTTGCACTTAACTAAACCTTAACGATGAAGACATATGCCCACAAATCTGCACAGAGGTATTTTAACAAGCCACGTGTTTTATACTGTGTGACACAATGTGAAAAGACGCCTTGCATAACAGTCGTTTGATTAAGCTATTCACTCGGACACGTTGATCACAGTCTCACACTAACAATGAATTTTTTAAACTTGTGGAAGCACTGCCACAGATTTACTAATGCTTCTTTTCACAGAGTATAAAACCACGTGGCTTACCGCTATCAGCAGTGTCACTGTCTCGCTGCATTACCTGTCAAGAAGCGACAGAGACCAGGGTCACTTCAATAAGGTCGTTACTTCGTAAATTACCGTACAATGGGGGACGTAACAATTAGTTGCGAAGTTCTTGTCGTGATCGTGAGGGTATCAACTATTAATCTTAACTACTGTAAAGCTCCCATCGCAAAACTTTGGTCATGTGGTACGGTTCAAGTTGCTTTTGCGTGATATTTCGTTGAGAACATTTCTAAACGATGCACATTTTGATCTGCGAGAGCACATCTTTCCTCAACACGTATGTGAATGGATGATTTGTGCAGTGAAGATGGTCAGAGAGTCTATGACAAAATTTTTGTATACAATCCGGGTTTTCCCGAACTCGAAACCCGTTTTGTTGGCTATTTTCCACTACCCGAAACCCGTTTTTTTTCAACCAACAAATCGGGTATTTAAAAAAACCTGGAATTACTATTGCATTCAAATATTAGTACAATTCTGATAACACTGAAGTTGCAGATTGGCGCGTGTAACGGCCGAATTAGCACGTTTGAACTTTCAACTATTATCATGAGGCACGCGGCGCGGGTTTTGCTCGGTAGCCATCGTACATTCGTTGTTGGTCCGTTTATATTTTCGTTCAGTTGACCTATTCACACGGATCGTCACGTCACTTTGCACATATTAGGTGTCTTAACGAATTTTAGTCTTTTTGCTAACCTAATTAAATAACTACCACGTGAGGTAGTTCTTCAAATGCATAACATAGGTCTGTAGTTACTAGTTAGTTCATTGATGAGCTGTTATGTGTTAGTTCATATACAAGCTGTGATTATTTGCAAAATCGATTCGTTCCTTTTCAGTTTTGCAATAACTTTCTTCAAAGTATTTGGCTTTCTTTCAGAAGCTACTTAAAGTAGATTTTTAATCAAACACATTCAGTTTAAAGACGTTAGTAATCAAAGAAAATCAGAAGCTTCGAGCCATTTCTCATACAACAAGGCTCAACCAACACCAAAGTGCAATTTGTGCTCCGTTACACCAAAGAAGGTGGTTCAAGCACCGAACGTATGATCAACCATTTGAAATCAAAGTTCAAAATCCATGTAATCCATGAGGGTGAAGACGACTACAAAACTATTCCGGCTCAGGAAGAGATCCGATCACAAATTGTGAAAAAGAAATCAGTCTGTTTGAGGTTAAAAAGAAGAGGTCAAATAACCTGAAAAACTGTACCACGCCTTACTTACAATCAAGCCCAAATCAGCTAAAATCAGTGGAAACAGAAAGGGCTTTGTCAGCCACAGCAGCGGACACAGGCTAATTTGGTGGGGGGGATGCGATATCGACTTGCAATGAACCCAATGCTACACAGGACCATATTGCGTAAATCAATCACTTTTGCATACGTAGATTTCTGAGGAAACAAGGCTAAACGTGGTTTAGAAGATGTTTGAGCGGTGAAACTGGTCAAACGTTAACACTGCATAGCTTCGGTAATGGAACCAACAAACAAGGTGGGTACATAACCACGATCTGAGTGGTCACTGGGTACAATTATTTTACTCTAGCTTGGACACCACGATATTTTCCACTCATATTACTTGCGCCATCATAACCTTGGCCACGCATATGTTCCAGATTAAGCCCAAGTTGAGATAGTTGGGTGAGAAT
>JGI24022J15233_10003166_pt1 | contig 16129 bp, 8 predicted proteins | sample Ectturendosymbi2_FD_15233 | JGI IMG/M metagenome (IMG submission 15233)
GGGTTTCCGCACCCGCCCCGCAAATGCGGGTATCCGCAAGCCGCAACCCGCGCGTGTTGACCCGTCCCGCGCAGGACTCATCACACGTACGCTTTACAACGTTCACGTTCCATGGTATTGTTGCGCAACGTGGTAAGAGACTCGTACAGCTTTTTTCTCTTCTTAATTTTCGCTTGAGGTGAAGATTTTTTAGCGTAATCCTTTTGCACGTGGCAAAGGTCTTGCCAGGCAGTTTTTCTTTGCCTGTATTGCTCACATTCCTCAATGCTAAAATTTGGTAGGGGGCATACAACCGCGTGTCTGCCCCGGTCCTCATCAGACCTCTGCACGCCCTTGCCTGCAAAGCTAACCAGACGGGCTAAATGGAATTTCTCCATGTTAATCATTGCAGAACCACTGAAGATGATTTCGGATTTGTCACTAAAGGCCATGTGGAATCCACAGCGGAAGGAAGGCAGTTCATTAACGGTAAATCACACCACCCAAAGGCGAGGTTTAATCGGTTTAAGTCAATCTTATTCGGAGAAGCAATAAGATTGAAGCGACTCAACCAAAGGAAAGAAGATTACTCACCAGCCAAAANTGACTTAAAAGAAAAAGCGATCCGCTCAAACTTTCCTTGGAACATGACAAATGACGCGATAACAATGGCATCAAATTTGAAAGAAAGAGAAAAAGACCGAAAAAGGACCGACCACAATTAGACAAGACTAACCAAGTACAAAGTAAGACAAAAACATCGAAGGTGCGCCAGGGCCTTGCAAGCACTGTGCACTGTGCACTTTATGGTCACAACGAGAAACACAACAAATCCATGGTCCCAACTGTTTTACAAATACAGTAACGACAAATAAGTTTCCCGCTGAACCAAAACCTGACGCGTACAAAACATGGTATTTATGTGACGACTTGTGTGATATGCAGTCAACACTATGCTGGCCAAAGAGTGAAAAAATTTCCAAGAGGTTGTCAACGAACCGAGGTACTTGGAGCAAACCGGATAATATGGTTGGTAACGACTAGACGACCTTACCGCCACACTGCTGTACAGTGCACCATGGCACTATAAATAAACCAACCATATATGACTCTTACACTGGTACTTTTGTAGAACAATCCAGTTTTGATTCTCTGAATACCTGTGAAGATAAATGGCTTTAAAATTTAAACTCACAAATTAAGTCTGAATCATTGCAAAGTCATGGTAGCAGAGCCCAGTCGGTTGATTCCTCGAAAGCTTGCAGCAAACCTAGAGCTTTTTAATTGTAGGATCAAGTTGTGCTTGATTTTTCCTTTGAGATACCCAGTTTGTGTTCATCGAGGTTGTGTCAACTAAGGGTAGGTTTTCAAAGACCACGTAGGACATTCCTTTGGTAACATGGTCTCCAATAGGGCAATGCTTGATCAAGGACCAGTTGGCGGTGATGGCGATTTTTCACGTAGAACTATATGGGAGGGGCACGTAGAATTTCGAGAAGGCCACTTGAGCAAGAAAGAGAGGTGGCACTGTTTATCTTCGCGGTTGCTGGTGTGTAACGCAAGATCTGTCGAATTTTCTTGGAAAACTGAGGTCACGTTGACTTTCCAACCAACGCCTATTAGGTAGTTTTCCCAAGAGTGAATAAGCCTGCATACGTCCTGGTTTCCATTTTATTCCTACGATCATGATCTGATCATCATTCAAAAGCGTTTTTGCCATGAACTTTTCTCGGGAAAAGAGCTGATTACTGCGCAGTATTCAGTGATTTCTTGAGTGACACACTAAGTCCAAGCAGACCATACCTGAACCTAAGAATTTGTTGCTGCAACTGAACCTTGAAACCGAAACTGTCTTTTCGGAAATCAATTTCGAGGCTTTAACATGCTATAAAGCTTTCCTGGTTTACAAAATTGTAACAAAGGCGTATTCTTGACGTACTGAGAAGTAAACACAGCATTTACAAATCGAGGGCAACCAGGTATTCAGAAATCAGGAATTTACAGCATATGTAAACTTTGCAAGAGTGTTGCCTGTCGACTTCTTTTACGATTAAAAGTCCAGCAAACTGATTTTTGGATGCTCATTGTTGCTTGCATTTTCTATGCTCAAATTTCGGAGTACCTCATGAAGACATTGACGTTACGAAGTGTTTATTCGGCTTTAGTTTCATGAAATCTTTTCCAATAAATGCTTCTCAAATAAATATTTCATCTTGGATGAAATATACATTTGGACGAAATGTATATACAAAATAACATTCTGACAATCAACAATCTATTTAAAATATCTGCTAGTAAGTTTATGCACTCTTATGAAAATAATCAACTTCCATCATATTTTAACCAATATGTCAACTCTATTCAGACAGTTCATAAATACACCACCAGACTTGCATGTTCAAAAAAATTCTTCTTACCCAGGGTAAAATCTTACCAAGAGCAATGCTCCCTCAAATTCATTGGACCCAAGGTATGGTCAGAAATATCTGACCATATCAAGTTTCGATCTTACTTTGATTTCAAACATCTGTTCAAAAATTTCCTACACTCTGGGCTTGTTGGTGCAAATCAACAAAAGGAATTTGTTTAAACTCATCTTGTATTGTCCGTTCTTTGTGATTGGTAGAATTTTTCCATTATGTCTTGCTAGATATTTTATACTTAACAGACACTGCAAAGCTTCCTTTTGTAATGGGGGTTAATATTCTTCATCTGTATGTCATTTGATATTTTTCCACCTTGCTGTTTTTTTGTCATATAAACATTTGCATTGCCAAAGATTAATTCAGTGTTTGTTCTCGCCACACCTGTGAAATTGAATATCTCATCATGGGGACTGTGTGTGCACAGGCATGCACTCATCTGTAAATATTATGTGTCTTTGTTTTTTATCACCTTGTCTTTTCTTTTCACTGACCACTTATGATAGTACTGAAAGCTGCATTGCAGGGTTGGTAGACTAGATGACCTCATGGTCTTTCACCAATCCTTTGCGACAAATGAACCAGTAAATGTTCGATGCTTGTGTAGAGGTTTGCTTTAAATTATGATATAGTTTCCGCATTAGCCTATACTATACGCAATGCTTTGTGATGTATTGACTGTGCGAACAGTTGTTTAGTCGCGAAAAAACAATACACTTACTTACTCCTTACAAAAAAAATTGCAAGTGTCATGCAATTGGCACGCCCTGAACTGCCTTTATCTGTTGACCGTCTTGCCTGATCGCGATTAGAACAGGCAAGGCAAGATCAGCACTGACTCAACGTCTGCTTTTGTACACCACAGATATTATTTTTGGAGAACCAAGCACCGATATGCTGTACATACCGCAGCGAACGTCTTTGCTTGATGCTTTCGCCGCCCAGACCTGAATCTCACGAACTTGTGCCTGGTATGAGAAAAACCTGTGACGCACTGTTCGAGTGGCCAAAAAACGATGATGAAAACAGATGCTTGCCATTGATCCGAGTCGCGGAATGTGCCATATGCACCTGATGCGCGATAGTGTGAATTTACTTTTCACAGTAAACATACTTCTGTTTTCATGCGCACATGCTGCGTTTGGCTGAAACAAGTTAAAAGAGGCCCATTGAAAACTTGCCATGACCTATTTTGGCACTTCAGTGAAACAATTAGCACATTAAAAAAAAAATCAAAAATCAATCTGTACATAAATGCTACTGCAACTTTTTTGCAAATGTGCTGGCATTGTCAGTCAGAGACTTCTGAATTGCGTGATTTAAGATAAAGTCGTTTTTTAAATGATTGCCCCACAGAACAATGGCCTGAATACAACACCATGCTTATATGTTTGCTTTTCACAAGGTAACATTTTTCAGTTTGTAGCAGTATTTCCCATTCTATATTCAAACATGTTTCACTTGTGATTTTCCTTACATAAACAAAAAAGCAGTTCTTAAATTTTCTGCTTGTCCGTATATGAACTTCAGAAACAACCGCATTTCAGGTTGAAACTCTTCTAGCATCAGCCTGAACCTATCTAGTAGAGTAGTCTCAAAAACAACACCAGAGATGGGATAAATGCTCTATATCTAGTATAAAAAAAAACTGGTAACTATGTCAGGAAACTCATTTTGTTTCGGGAAAATTATTTGAAACTGTAATCGAAGCAAGTTGCCGGTTTGCAAAATCAATCTTTTTCGTGCTTGAGCAGCTCAATTTTAGATTATTGTTTTTTTTCAAGCAAATATATTCAGCAACAATGACTGCAAATGCAACAAAATCGCAAAGTTGATTTTCATAAAGAAGCATACAATTTTTCTCTTTAATTCCTCGTGATATGTGGTGTGTTTAACTTTCTTGAGAATATCTTGGCATTTTTACTTCTGGCCAAGTAGCCCACTGAAATTTATTTGCTGGATGAGAACGTATTTGGCTGCCAAAGGTATTTTTCTTCATCTTTTCCAAAGAACTATTACGGTTTCAAATATATAAGAAAGTTTGTAATGAACTACCTGGTGGTTGATGGCCCATCGTTGTCAAGTTGATTTTTCATTTTTTATGGTTTTATTTTGAATCTCCTTTTCTATTTAGTTTTCAATGCCATTCTTGCTATCATTCTGAAAACGAAGTTGAGGTTGAAGTTGAACACAAAATTCAAAATAAAACTGTGCCACTGGCGTTTGGAGCTACGTTCCTTGACAACAGCTAATGATGGTGGAAATGGATACGTTTGGAACCGGGAAGTTTGAAATACTTTAACTGGTTTCGGACCGTATGTCAGGGCTTGAATAAAAGTTGATGTCAATGGCCCTCGACTAAGTTGATCCCATGTTATCTATCTGTTGGAAATCACTCTGTTTTTCCATTGTATTTCTTGTTGAGGGCACAGGTAGTGAAATTCTGTGTAAGTTACGTACAGGGTCTGATTTTGACCTTCGACCCCGTTCTTTATGCTGTCTCCAATGCCAAGCATTTGACGAGAATTCCAAATTCGACCTACCTTTGAATTCACGACCTACTACGAATAGCGATTTATACTCGCATCAATGTACACAGGGACGGAGGCAAAATATGTAATTGGAGGGGGCTGTGGGGCCACTTGCTTTGCTGGGGTGGCAAACTTTGTTGCCAAAATTAAGTAGCAATTTCCTTGACGCCAATCAAAAACATTGGAAGAGACAAACCCAGCAGCCAAGTCAAATTTTGGATGGCAATGGCCATCCTTGGCACCTCCTACCTCAACTCATGAACATACAGTATATGACCGAAATATTTAGACACATCACCATAAAAATTATCTAATCTAAGTGCTACCTTTGCTTGTATAGCTCTGTTTGTGCCACCTTCCGAACAGCAAGAAGATGCAAATTTCCTTAACGGAACTTATAATGATATACATATTTTCATGCATTGCATAAGGCGAGAAATGTTGTTGCTTGATCACACCATCTAACCAACGGTTGGGCAAACTTTTTTAAGTGAAGGCCACATTGTTCTGTCAATAGTGAGTACCCAGCTAAGGATCAGCTTCTACAAATTATATTTTTTTATATAAAATATAATATGTTCTAATATTTGTTATTTTCAATATATTTATATTTTTAATATTCAAACAGTTTGTTTTATCAAGAGAATGTATTTTATTACATGCAATATTTGTTGTGTTTTATCATATTTTATTTTGTGCAAAAGTGTGCACTGTGTATACGAGGACCGCAAAAAAGTTCATCGGCCGCATGCGCCTCGTAGTTTGCCAACCGTCGGTTTAACTGAGCCAAAAAATGCAGCAATTGCGTAACGGATTTGTTGTGCCAACGAGAGCAAGGACCCTGCTTTGGCTGGCTGAGATTAGCAACATATTACGCCGTGGCAAAATTCCATTGTTTTCCAAAAGCATTTACTCTAAGTTAGTAGTTCTTAACGAGGGGGCCACGCCTCCTCAGTGGAGCGTCAATAAACCTCCGAGGAGGCGCTAACCCTTACGCGCTCTACAACACGGAAAGTTTGATCAATAAATTTACCAATAAATACCTTTGCTTTTAAAACTTTTGAAAAGTCAGAGGGCTTGCAACAAAGGACAATTACTTAAAAGGAGGCGTGGTGGGAAAAGGTTAAGAACCACTGCAGTCTAATTGTTTCCCCTAAAAGATTTTTTCATAAATCGAATTAATCGCGTTCATGTTGCCGAAGCTTGCGATCGATTGTGCATTGCTCCCACGCGCACAGTTTGCATCAATTTAATGCTGTCGTCTGTCGCCAGCACCACCATCAACGCTGCGTGAGTCTTTGGGCAAATGGTTAAAACATGTTTGATGTGCAACCACGAACCTGTTCCGCGATGCACGACTACTCAACTCGTGCAAACAGGAGGTGATTGCTTTTTCTCGTAACCAAAACCAGTCCTCAAGAAAATACATATAATGGCTAGTAAGCGACATTTCAAACATTTAAATTCTTGAAACAAGACAATCAGCTTTTCTTTCCCCTGCTTCCTTTCCGTAGCCGCATAAAAAGAACCAAATTATTGAAACGTTCTGAATTCAGATTTTCCGCAGGGAAAAAATTAAAAGATTCCACAGACTACCCTAGAACTTTTAAAATGAAGTGTCAGACAGCAATAGAAAGAAAAGCAGTCATTTTAAATTTAATTAAGACAGTTTATCACCGCCTAAATTAATTAAAATATTAACTTTCAAGAATATTGGAAATCTGGTTACCAACAACTTGACAAGCTAATAGCTATACANCTAAAGATGATAAAAGAACGATTGTGTATGCCTAATTGTCAACAAATGTAACCTTTTGTCTGCTTTATGCTTTCGATTTCGTTTGCTTTCGCCGTTGTTTTGTCATTATCCACAAAGATTATTTGAAAATATCATTTTCTGCGTAAATTCAACCATGTTGACGATTAAGGAACTAAACTTTCATCTGTATGCGGAATGGCTTTAAAATATGGAAAAAGAGGTTTTAAGACTAACCTATGTAGTCCAAGCATTAACATCTTGAACACCATGTTTCATTGATGCTTAGAATTCTGATGGAAAAGGTTGTTCGTTGCTGACTTTTTGTTTCAATGCAAACCAAGCAAGCTTATGAAGTGTACACTCGACAAAGTTTAACCACTTGCTTGTATAGAAACTAACGTATTTGATGAGATGTTCAGTATTGAAATTAAGCTGTGGTCTGACAAGATGCTAAGATGTTTTGAGAGCATAACCCGCATATAAAGAAAAGTATTCCAAGCCCCAACAAGGGCCTTTAACTGTTTTTGATGAAGCATCGAATGGAGGCGCGCCATGAGTTACCTGTAGCCTCGCAGTTTCTTACCATGTAGTTGTGTGTGAGACGTTTGATTGATCAATTTTCTGCATTAAATATTGCGAAGATTTCATTTCACTTTGATCATTTCTTGCAAAACATGCACAAGTACGACTCGCTGCCCTTTTTAAACTGACTCTGTCCAATCACCCTCGAATCTGATGCCTGCTGTCCTAAAAAAGGTTGCAGCTGACATTTTGTACCAAAATTAGACTCACTAAGTGGCAATATCGGTGCTTGAAATACGAAAAAGGCAAGAAATAAAAATTAAACTCTGTGCAGACAAGTAGTAACTCATCCATAGGGGCAGGCGACTGAAAGAACTCAACTTTTCAAAATCTTGTTAAGTTACAATAACAGTTTAATGCTCGTACGTTCATGTCAAATTCGCTCGAAGATATTGTTTTCCCATTGTGCAAACTTACTCTTTTTAAGCCTGAGCCCTGCACACACAAATCTGAGGTTTTACATTTGGATTTCCAAAGAAGCTCCAGATACCTATGGCTATATCAGCATAATAATATTTGTTGTAAGAAGCTGCATTTATCCAGTATAGCTTCTTGTTCGCTTGCATTCGTCCCTGCTGATGACTGCGGTCCTGTTGGGCGGTCGCAGACGGCTTACGCTGCCCGTGCTTTACATTTCTACGCTTCAGTGAGCCGTTTCCTTGTACATTTCTGTGACAGGCCACGAGATCGCAACAGTTAAGAACAAGATTGAGTGGCGGATGTGCTGCTTCCACTGAGCATTTTCTAAGTGGCTGTTTTAAAACACTTTTGAGAAAAAGGAAATTTGTCAAGAATTATTGTTAGTACCAAGTAGACTTATGCTTACTGCTCCCTTTACAGAATTCATCAAATAACATCGTCGATATGATGAGATAGTCACACTTGTCCAAGGTACAAGACCCACTGCAAATTTTAGAAAAAATAACTTGCAGAGTTGGCAGGTGCTGTGTACGCTCAATTATGTCTGCTAACAAAACAATCAAGTATTTGAAAACTCACATATCAAAGAAGTCAAAATGTGTGTAACGAAAGAATGTTTCTGGAGATTCATGATGCAGTCATTTCAAAAGCACCTAAATTTAAGTTAGCTAATACCGAAAAGGACAACAAACTATCCAAACAACTGACAAAAACTACTGAAACGTTTACATCCAAAACTGAAATCATTTATTTCGCAACAAATAACTTGATACAAAATACGCATTTACTCAAAACGTCACTGCAAACTGCGCTGTAGCTGATCGGTAAACACCACATACCATGGAAGTATGAATACCATGGAAGCGGTTGGCCTGTGACAGATATTGAATACCATGGAAGTTCAAGAAAACGCCGATATAAAGCGGTTGGCTATGAGAGAAACCAGCAGGTATGCCACGTCCACATGGACCAAAAATGCCAAACTGCACATCAAAATATGCCGAATAACTTCAAAAATGCTAAGAAAGCTCAAACAGGCCGATGGGTGTCAGCTTGGAATTACGTGGATGCATGGGTGGCGGAACCTTTTTCAAAGTGAGGGGCACAAGTGCACGTCACACTATAGAAAAGTCTTGTGGTTTCAATTGGCATCTGTGACGTCACAAGCATAGATATATGACGTCATTATCTATACACCATGTGAAGGTCTAAATTGTACTACTTTAGACAAAATTACACCACTATGAAAACCTGTCGGTGAACCATCTGAAATTCAAATAGGCGGTTACAGGGTGACCCAGGTCAACAGCGTCACTGGGGCTCATACGATTTATTCTGACTGAATAAAACCGTTCGACCCTTGCGTCACTGAAATTTCCAATTGCTTTCATTCTGGCTGGCATTATCGTTGCTCTGTGACGTTAGTTACGTAACAATAAATGAAAAGTTCTCATGATAACTTCTCCACTGTTGAGTAATGTACGTCACAGAGCAATGCTAACGCCAGTAAGTCCTCTGCGTACTAGGCTAATTCATATTAGCCCGAGTTGTTGGACAATTTATCGTTCGTTTGAAATTATTCTCAAAATGGAACTGTCCACTGGATTGGACTTCAAATCGAATGTTCTGTACAAATCCATTGCATCAAAAAACATTCAGACCAATATGAATTATGTTTTGAAAAATACTTAGGGAAGGTGGGGAACAGTCGACACTTTTTTTGCATTTTCATCCACTGCTACTTTATTTCAAGTCCAAACAAGCTCAAAATTTGTCACACAATAAAGCAACTCTATATACACAATATCATGCGAAAACATGAAAACAGCGCCCTTCAGAAAAAATTTTGCAATCAATTTAAAAAGAGTACGTTTTCTGTCGAATGTGTCCCATGCCTGGGGCACGCTCGACATGAGCATGGGGTACACTTGACCGGTCAATAAAAAGTTGCGTTGCATGCATTGCTTAATGTTCACGGGATATCCCATGTAAAATAGGCACTTGCTGACTGCCTTTCCACTTTTTTTCACATCCTAATTACCCACTATCACTGCATGGCAAAACAAATTTGTATGATTACCACATATTTTTAATTGAATCCAATGCAGTATGCTGAAATGCATGCTTTACCATAGAAATATAATGTGTCTCTAAGCTCATAATAAACCTAAAAATGCTCATAGATTAGAATTATTCTGTGCTGCATTCAAATATAACCCCTCAAATTTTACCTTGTTTAGACTGATCTAGTGGCAATGTGCTGAGTATGCCCCATTTTTTTTGTCAGATGTGCCCCACGCATATCTAAAAAATATAATGAAGAAGTACCAGCTCAGCTTGAAAAGAATTTAAAACCAGGCATTATTAAATAATGTTGCACTGTCCTCACTACAACGTCACAAAAACTCATAACGGAAAATGTTGATTAACGTGGGCAAAACCCAAATAAAAATGCGATTTTATAAATTACTTTTGGGTAGCAAAAACACAACTTGCTCGGTAACTCGTAACAACGACTGCTTATCAAGGAAAAATTCACTTTAGTACTACGGCTGGTATTAGACTAAATCACCGTGGAAACTTTAAAATTCAACGTTTTCAACTGAATAAATCAAAAAAGACGACTGTGCCCCTAGCCCTACTGTGCCCCACCTTCCCCTAAATAATTGCATAGCGCAGCACGGGCTCTACTGGATGAGCCCGAGTATGCGCGAGCGAACGAAGTCGAGAGAACGCCAACTACGAATGATATTGTTTTATTCTGGTCATCTGCAACATGAACGCGAGAGGCCAAACATGGAACGAAAATATATTAACAGTGACAAGGCCCAAAGAAGAGAGCCCGAGTTAACAACTTAGTAAAGTGGGACTGTGGTTGGTGATACAGATATATGTACAAAGCAAGCAAGCTTGCGTTCTCCGATGCAAATCGTAACCGACGACTCGGGCTAAGCCCGCGGAGTCCGTGTGCCGGAGTCGCCACTGGGCTGTTAAAAACGCCAAGAACACAGCTTAAAACAACAGGAAAAAATGACACAGCGTTGATACCTGTCTTAAACACATTCAAAATCGCAACTTTTCCACATCTTGAACACAGAAGAAACATGACTGAACTCATTCTACAACTGCATTAGATACCGGAATGCAAGACAAGAAAAAAGTATAAGCAACAAGCAAGTTGTCTGCAAAGATGCCAACTGTGTTGCCAATGCAGAAATAAAATATAGCTACTGTATTTAGTGTTGCCAATGCAAAAACAAAAACGCAATTGAAATTGATATGTCAAATAATTCATTCTGCGTATAATATTCAAAAAATTTCACTGTTTAGAATGGTGTTGGAACGATCACACCAGTTTTTATTGGTGTGGCACGAACTTTTTCCTACACACAAACATGGGTGTCGGAAGGGGGGCAGGAATTTGAAATTTTCAGCAAAAAGGAATTTTCTTAGTTTCTAGTGGTAAAAAACAAATTTCACCACTTTTGGCCCCCGTAGAAAACTATTGGAAAAATCCACTAGTGGCCCCCCTGCATAAACTCCTTCCGACGCCCATGCACACAAGCATGTAAGATTACACCATTTTTGTAAAAAATTGTATTGTTGTTGTATTGCGCCATCTGGCAACACTGTTCAACAACACCAATGCCATAAGCAAGCCATAGGAGGATAACCGACTGTGCACGGTGTAGTCTGCTAAACAATTACGAAATCCTGCCAAATTCACTGTCAATTTACAAGTATGTTGACAAAATTCTACAACATTTTTTTCATTCTAAACGATTTACTTTAAAAAGTGGACCCAATACTAACTAATTGTGTTACTTAAACTTCTTTAGGCAAAATTCAAAATTCAAAAATGGGGGGCCAGGCCCCCCAGAAATAAAAGTGGGAAAGCCTAGGCCCATGCGGCCCCCCGGTTCCGCCACCTATGCCTGGATGAGTAATGGCAAAAATACAATGTTGCTATGGAGCTAAGCGTTGGGTTGATTTGAGTTTATGTGGCGAAAATTAAGAATCTCCCAGACGAGAAAGAAACCATAGCAATTGTAAAAACGCCAGGGCACCGAAAAAAACGGAAGGTTATCGAGTCTTTGCCCCTTGACTGATGGTAAAAGGTGTATAGCAAGCCAAATTTTTATCGAATCGTATGCCTATGTATTTCTTTTTCAAGAAAGCTCTGCAAAAAGCTGCCAGATGATCAACATAGTTGCGCAGTGAATGCTGGGTTGCAACCAGTCTCTCTCGGTGGAACAGGTGCGCCGATCCGCAAGGATCTGGGCGTCAGAGCCGTGTGAAAGGCTGTTGGGGCCCCCCAAAAAATCCAGATGGGGCCCTTTAGTATCATCTTTAATATCACGTAACTACAACCGTACAAAATACTGGTATAGTGTCCGAACGTCCGCAATTCTTTTTCGAAATTAACGAATCATGATATTACACGTTTAATTTACCGGCTCTGCATTGAGGGCAAAAGCCAGAAGAGTAAATGTCAAGGGTAGAGAGACGGCTCTAATTTACTAATACAATATACATTGTGGGGCCCCTACGAATGTCATAATAAAATAACATTCAGAACTGATCGGGAGGTACGGGGATGCCTTGCCACGGCACTGCTGGGCGTGACAGAGAAAATATAAACCCAAACTGAAATGAAAACTCTACCCGGGTTGTCATNACTCTTTGACATCTGGCAAGCTCTACAAATGTTTGCAGCGGTTGTAGAATGAGGATGAGTCATCCAATGGAGCCATCATATTGTTGGGATGGAGAGGCTGGAAGCTCCTGGGGTCGGGTATTCTGAAAGTCCCGTGTTCGAACTTCATCCACCAACCAGAAGTGATCCGCTAAGCCTAGAATTAGTGCAAATAAATAAGCAAAAATGTTAATCTCCGAAAGTGCCATCTCCTCTTATAGAACCANATAGAAAATGCTTAATAAAAATACCTATCAGTATCATACAGATTATGAAAATACAAATATGCACTATGTCATATTTTTTAATTACCCTGAATCTGGTACACAAGTGTCTGATATGTTGAATATGTCACAATTCCACCAAATATCTCTGACAAAATGCAGTCACAGGGAAACAACAGAATAACTATTAGGCTTTCAGTTCAGATGGACCAAACACGACATATCGCTACTCAAAATATGTCAAATAACATCAGTAATGCCAACAGAACAGGCTGAAAATAATCTAAAAGTGTTAGATCAAAGGAGACAAGTTGTAAAAAATGATGCCAAACTACAACGCACTTGCCAAGCAGTATTTTTTCATGCCAAACCACTTTAAAAAAGGACAAATTTCTGGAATTTGGCATTAAAAATGTCAATCTGACAACCGTGGAAACCAGATGTGCTGTATTGCAAAAAGTGGCTAACCTTGTAACAACAATTTCAACAGTTTGCTAGCTCTCGATAAGTGTTCGCATTTGATGCTTCCCGGAAAAAGGCATGAAAATAACATGAAACATTAATAAAAAAAACTGGTTTCACTTTTGTGATATAATTNATTTATTTGTTAAGGCAAACTAACAGTAAATATCTATTTCTAGTTTAGCCTATATCAACGAATTAAGCGGTTCTTGCTTCAAGTATGTCTGCCTACAGCTTTTTAAATGTTGTGTGTCTGATGTAGATGTAAATTATATCAGTAAAATCTATTCACAACTTCAAGAAAAGTATGAATACAAAGTGCTATACATAGGGGTCGGTAGCAACACTGAATTTTGACCAGCAGATTTGCTGTTGCCCTGCATTGCCGGCACAATACTTAAATTTCAACCATATAGCTTGTTGGTTTTTAACAGATCAAGCCGTTTACACCAAACTTTATGCTTTCACTTCGGGCACAGCGCCTAAGTTTCCCAAAAGAAGAAAATATCCTGTACCACTGACACGTAAACCCGAATAGAAATGGGCAATGGAACTTTTTACGAGTTATATATATATATATATTACCAAGCTCAACATTCACTTTTTTCAAGTAAAAGATGTGTCAGTCTATGCATCTTTTTTGCCGGAAGCGCTGCAAGCTTTTACAACTCCAATGCCTGCGAAAGGATGAGAACATTGTTGAAAAAAAATTCCATCGTTAAGTGTTAGCTTATTTTATCTTACATTTGTTGTGGTTAAATTTTCTCTTGGGGCATGGCCTGCAATTGCTTCTTAATGGCTTCACTCAATACTACAAAATCGCAGGTGCTTTGGCAATTAGGATGGGATATGAGTTGGGATTTATCGGACTGGGACGTGGTGGCAAGCATTTGTGTAACAAAATTTAATTAAACACTTTGGCATTTGTGCTGATATTTTTAAAATATGAAAAAACAACCTGAAGCCCAAATCATAAGTGTTATGAAGGCAATGAGTGCATACGATTGTAAACTATGCTTTTTACTACTTCTGTGCCTCTAAGTCAGATGAAGCCGAAATATCTAGCAATGCAATTTAAACCATCAACGGAATTTCCATGTGGCAGATCCATTAGTCATAATAAAATAACATTAAGAACTGATCCTCCGATCCTTTCAGGTTCAACGCTGCACCTGACGGTGTGATGTTAACTGCACATTGCAAGAGAGGTGCAATTAAAGGGCCTTCAATCCAGAACGTAGTTCGTGGTAAAACCATTTGCTGTGTATGGAATATTTACCAGAAACGTTTTTTGGTGCTTTCAACTGGGGATTGGTTGGATCATCGCAAAGCATGGGTACAAGGTGCTGTATAATCGCTAGATCTTTCCTTCGCCCGCCAAGACGCCTTTGGTCTAGCCTGGAACGTTTGTACAGATTACTTCGCCATGCCACAAAGACAATTTATTGACGGTAGTGATCTGTGTGGCATTGTGCCAATGCCTTGTTTCGTGTTGTGATTATGTTAGTAGTGCCGATTCGAGCTGTCATGTACATTATCTTTTCTATCGTTCCAGACAGTCGTATTTTTCAGTTGATTAAAACCTTTCAATAATGTCGTGTTTGCTTAGCGTATGTAACAAAACATTTGGCAAAAATTCTTGTTAGCAAAATTCTGCAACACTTCACTGGATAGAGGAAGTAATGACTTCACATCAGGGCCGGATTTACCAGTAGGCTATGTAGGCTTGCCTAGGGCCTCAAGATCCAAGGGGGCCTCCATCAAATTGTGGTACGCACAGAGTCATTTGCCGGTATATGATCAACATTTTATGTCTAAATTAGTAATGAAATTTAGTTTCATTCATCTAATCAGATTTCGTGTTGATAACACCAGGGTCTTCCAATGAGTCTTCATGAACCTCAATATGACCGTTGGTCAAGCCGCATGCCGACTATAGTGTCGTCATACTCAAATCACATAGTCTGCGTCCTGCGTTTGGTGAATCGTGCAGACCAGGGTCTCCAAACTACGGCCTGCGGGCCATATCCGGCCCGCGAAGACATTTCATCAATATTGGAAGAATAATATTTTTACGAACATTTGTTGATTTGATAGAATGTGACATATCCCAAAACAATCACATTACGTAAGATATCCGGCCCTCGAACTGTCGCGTAAAAGCTTATGCGGCCCTCTGACAAAAAAGTTTGGATCCCTGGTGTAGACTGTAGATACGTGTGAATCAAGCGAAAGAACTTGTGGTGATCGTGTTTGATATGCACCTGATCAAAGCGTAAGGTTATGCTGCAGATAAGAGATATGCGCAAGGCTAACATTATCCTACAATAAACACATAGTTGCTTCTTCTGAGCTTGAGCAATACAGCAGTTTTGTTAGCGTTTCTATTAAAGTCATTCGGAAATAAGATTGGTATTGAGTACTTGCGCACGTTTGTACTGCTCCCATGCTAAGAAAATAAGAGATTTTGATGAGTTTAAATAACAAGCAAACCCACCTTGCCAAATGCAACCACAGAGCTCTTCCCAGGGCGGATCCAGCCAATAACGTTAGAGGGGACGATTTCAGTAATATTTGGTAAGCAAGCCTCATTGCGAGTTCACCACTGTAAGAGAGATGAAGTCTACTTCACAATACTTTTGTGACAAAACGATGTTGCGTTCGATTCTTTGTAGTCTGAAATGCGAATCGTGATTCTAGCAGTTGCAACCACTTGGGTCGTTTTACTTGTCATGTTTTGCTTGTGTGTGGGAGATTTTTGCAGTCGTTGTCCTCACGGCCGCCACACATATGTTTAATGTGTTTGGCTTTTAGGAAGTGTATATTTGCAAATTGCAATGCTACTATTAAGCACAGAGAAGAAAAAAACGATGTGATCAGCTAAATCCGGCCCTGCTGCACATGGGCGTCGGCAGAAATTTTTCCAGGGGGGGGCAAAGTCGACATTTTGTTTATCTTTTTCTGGTTGTTGACGATGCAACGCAAATTGACGTATACAAAAAAGAAAATGTCCAATGTTACGGCAACAGTTGCATACAGTGCTTTCCTTGTAA
>JGI24022J15233_10003173_pt1 | contig 16120 bp, 10 predicted proteins | sample Ectturendosymbi2_FD_15233 | JGI IMG/M metagenome (IMG submission 15233)
ATGTTAGAACATCTGTAGATGCTATTAACCTTTCAACACAATGATATTAAAACTGCTATTTGAATATCTTAACAATTAGCAGTTCAATCTAAACAGAACCTTTGATGAAATAATGGCTTATCTGCCACGAATACTGAATAATACTGCCTTATCTTCCAAGAATACTAAATGATGCCTTATCGGTCATGACAATCAACACTTGGGAGAAATGTTGATTTTCATGGAATTAGGATTTACAACTTTTAGTGGACCAGGTTTCAATTTTACAACATTACATTTATTAGCTTTTAACACTTTGGTGCCTGCTTTACATAAATCTGTTTTGTAAATCTTTGCACTGTTCTCAGCGTGCATAAATGTACGTTTTTACCAAAATTTATGATTTTGGGCACTGGTTCTAATGTTTTTTGCCCTGGAAAAGGCTTTAAATTACGGTCCTAGACTGAGTTTAAAAACAACAGGTCTTGGAATAAGATTCCGAAGTCTTTGCGGTTCAGAGGCTTTTTCAAAGCATGGCCCTTTTCAGTTGGTCTACCTGGGCAAAACAGTATCTGCAGCAGTGACTGCAATAAAAGTGCGTTGATATGCTGCCAAATGCTAGGAAAGCATAAAAGATTGCACTGCTAACGTTTAAGTAGGTCCAGGCTGTAGGAATTTTGGGCAAATGTCTCAGATCTCTACGTAAGTTGGTCAAAAGTTGCAGTTGGCCTCATCATTTACAAAAATGACAAAGGAAGTGGACCAATTGTTGTTTGATGCCTCCTCTGTGAGCATTTCCAAGGAAACAACCCAAAAAATAGAAAATGCAAGATCTCAACAACTGAAAGAGCTACAACAAATATTTTTAATGAACCAGAATTAACATGTTCCTATATGCATTTAACACATCTTACTTGCTTATTTTATGTTTTTTGAGACATTTAAAATTTCTTGATTTTTTTATGATTTTACGTTAAGTTTTTGATAATTTTATGAGTACTTGTATGAAACTTAATAGAGAATTTAGAAAATAATCTTGTTGAACACTGTAATCCACAGTGCAATGATCAGCCAGAAGCTTAACACTTTGAGAGCCGCCTGGTTTCGGCAATTTTCGCAAAAAAAACAGCAGTTTTCGGTTGCCTTACCAACGTCCTAACTCCTCCGCCCATTGCGCTAGAGAGCTGTTCAGCGGTTCAAACAGATCGGCCAGTCTAGTAGATTGCACTCGAAAAAAATTTTTTTGCTTGGGGGGTGCGGTTTTTTTTTGAGTGACGTCATAAGTGGAGGACTTTTTGGCTACCTTGGCCCACTTCGGATTAAGAATAATCCGAAACGTCTCAAAATAAAACATGTATAGTTTTTTGATGGCTTTTTTAGTGTTGATGAAACTGTTAAGTCTATCCTAATTTTATGCTCCAAAACACATAACGTTTTTTGAAGGCTTTTTTAGAGTTAATGAAACTGTTAGCTATTACTGCTACCTTCTTATGTTCAAGGTAATTGATATGTTTTAGGACAGGCTTTCTCAATCAGGGCCCTCGGCCACCTCTAGGGGCCACAGAGCAGTTTTCCGGTAGCCATGAGCAGAGGCCTTTACTGAATAGCTCTGCCGCAATATTGCAAAACCCAAAACAAAGTTACGTATTTTTATTGATGAGCAGGGGGGCATAAGTGTTGAGTCTTTGGAAATGGAGCCACAACCCATGAAAGGTTGAGAACCACTGCTTTAGGATTTCATCCGAAGTCACAGGGTAAAAATTCAAAGATTCTGTTGGGATGAGTGAGTCCAAACAATTTGTTGGATGATTGGTAGGATCTGGAACTGGGAGGGATTCAATGATGTTCTTTCTAATTTATATGAAAAATTTATAAAATTTACTGCTTGTGGATAATGTATTTATTACACACTTGACATCTGAAATCATTAGTTTTAACCACTAATTATAGTATTTTTCTTTTTTCTCCCTAGCATTAATTTGACCTTGCACTGTTCTCTCGTATTTATGTCAGCAAAGTAAGATTTTCACTGCTTTTTTAGTTTTGTTCTGTTTGTATTTTTGTATCATATTGTAATTACCCAAGGGTCTTGTGGGGTGACCATATACCACATATTGTACTGACATTCTGGAGAGAACTGGTGCTCCAGATATATTATGTCTGCTTAGAATAAATTGACTCTGTTGGAGTGGCCATGTGTGCATAGTGGAAGATGGTTGGCTTCTGATGGACGTCTCCTATTTAGAAGCAAACCTCTGTTCCTCGACTTGTCGACATCCTAAACTCTGCTACAAGGATGTACTGAAAAGGTATTTGAAGGCAATTAAGTGCTTGCTCTCACAAGAGAAATGAACATATTTCATCCATACGTAAATCACACACTGCAATTGCCACTGAAATGATAATCAGACATGACCGGAAAAGCCATGGAAATAGATCCATAAATGATGTGTAGTCTGTGATCACGTTACATGCATCAAACAGAAGATAAAATGTATCCATTAGGTTACAACTGTTAAAACAAAAAACTCAAAACCATTCAAATAAAACTTACCTCTTTGAACAGATTATCACTTTTATCCACATGCACTTTTTTGTTGCTTGTAGCAGAATGAACCTTTGGCAATTTTCCTCTAGGAAAGCATTCATCTTCATCCATTTTGGGAAAGGGACAAACTATGGTGTAATACTACACAGAACTCTGAGAAGTCATGGTTAGTAAGAAATTAAGAAAATTTAGAATATCTCTCAACTATCAGTGTTGCTCAAGATTAAAAATTCTGAAACAAACTCTTTCAAATTCCACTAATTTACTACGTAAAGCCAAGATTTAAAAAATATTTCACATCATCATGCTGGACAAAAAGATGGCACTTATTAAAAAAAAGAATTAAGTGTGACTGCTTGTTTACATGAAGTCACTCTACCTGAAAAATATTCTTACTGTGAAGTGTCGATTTAAAGGGACTTTTTATAGACATACTGGTTTTCCACTAATGGGAAGCAAATGACACCCACTGTGGATTTATATTCTTCTTGACACAGCAATACATTTGTGTTATGCTGTCAATGGATTTATTTACAGATACATTACACAAAGAGCTATTAGTTTTGCAAATGTCTGCACCAACTATTGTAAGCCTACAAGCGTCGTGATATGTTCTACTGTGCTTGAATCTTCTAAGGCAGAGGTCACCAACGTGGTTCCCGCAAGCACCAGGTCATCCGCAAGCACCATGTAGGCCACCCGCAGGCCTGTTCTAAAAATAACATTAGCATGATCAATGTCTTCACATTAACAAATATCAATACTAAAATAATTAAAGGTAAATTGAGCAAAATTTTTATTTCAGAAGTGTGTATCAAACTAGTAGCCCTTCACATTAATTGGTACACAAGAAGTAACCCGCAGTTTCAAAAAGGTTGGTGACCCCTGTTCTGAGGCATCTGTATTTGCTAAAAAAAGTAAAAGATCAACTGAATGCAGTTCTTAGTATGAGGAATGGATTCCATACTGCTGTGCTAGAATGTCAAAAAATTATGATTCCTCAAAGAAGGCATCATTCATGCAGCAAGAACCAAACAAACATACTGGACTTGAATCAGGCATAGAGGCAGTCATATACATTCTGTACATTCGTAAGTTTCCATGATGAGAATAATGAATGTCTGCTGCTGGTAGATACAGAAAATGTGTTCAATGAACTGAACACCAGGATTCTGAAACTGTCTTCACCAAAAATCCAAGAGCTTCTCAAAAAAAAGCCACAAAGCATGCAAAACCAAACAAAATAGACATTCAACCTCGTCACAAAAATCGATATAATACAATTCCAATCATTAGAAGCATTTTCTTTCCCTGTAATTACACTGTCATACATTTGTTTCTTATCAATAACATCAATCATTTTTAGGGCAGTCAGTAAAATCTTTGCAATATTTTGTGCACCCTGCATGGTCATAGACTCTTGTCAGAAGAGATTTGTAATATTCTGCTTAGACGAGGTTTTTCCAGAACCAAGCCATTCCAACTGAAAAAGCCACACAAAGATTTGGCTGTGGCTACAGACACACTTGTGGATCTTGAAATTTGAAAATTTTTCATGTGCCACCTGTGACATAACAGTAACACACGGCGAGAGCGCAGTAGACTTGGTACAAACGAACTAAACGTAAAAGATAAATGCTAAACCTAACCTTAACAATAGCACTAACCACAAACCTAACGTTAACCTAACCTACTGCAAACATAATACTAACCTAACCCAAAGCTAACACTAACCTAACCCTAACACTAACCCCTAAAGGTAACACATAAGCCTGAAAAAAGTAAAGAAACAAAAGAAAAAGTCAGCAAAGTGAGAGTCAAACCGAAAACCATTGCTATGGCAGACATAATCAAATGCACAATCGCCAGGCTACGAGATCCACAACGTTTGAATGACAAACTGACCCTTATATTTGAATCGCGTCAGGTCAGGCATACCCGTAGTCACTTTCAAAAGATTTTGTATGGCTTTTTTTGGAAACCAAAAAAGGTTATACAAAATCTTTTCAAAAAAAAAACAGAATTTCAAAATCTGGCCTCAGAAAAAAACAACCAACTGGCAACCCTGCTGAACAGAATACTACAGTCAGCCCTGAAAGCATTATGCCATGTGATCATTCCATGTCAAGTGATACAGCAAAACTAGGATTTTTTATCTGACCCTCACAAAAATCAATTGATGAAATTTCAAAAGGGAAAGATCTCAGCCTTCTGAGCTCAACAATGCTAAAATTTTTGAAATTGGACCAAGTACTACATTTCAGAAATTACAAGCATTTGTAATTTTTATGCTTTTTTAAACTAAAGTGACATACAATGGACTATGTTCATTGGATTCACTCCACATCATACCACTGTTGGTCTGCCAGGTGGTCGGTGGTCACACCACACACGGATCTCACAAACGCAACTCTAAAAATGGAGTACCGTCATTGTGCGTGTGTTCCACCAGGCACATAACACCCCAAATGGGGTTGGACAGACAGAGGCAAAGACAGATTACACAAAGGTTTAGCAGTAAACAGCAACACAGTAGTGTGACGGTGTCAATGACATGACACCAGTTACATTTGTGAAATAAATGGGCAGTATACATAGATAAGCTATGACTTTTTATGAAACCATACCTTAGAATTAAATAATTCTCTAACATACTAAACCCCTCCCCCCTTTTTTTTGTTGTTTTGTTTTGTTTTTCATATACCTAATACTTACCTTATTACTGAAATCAATAATGATTATATACTGTTAATAATACTGTAACCTGCTCACATCCTTCACTCTTTGTGACACCATGCATCTGGTTGGGAACAACTCATCCATGCAACCCATCCAATTATGGTCTGTGGGTAAATCTACATTTCTTCATGATGTGTATTTATAAACTTTGTTTTCCGCCCATGCTACTTGTTCTTGCTATGAAATGTTGTACTAAAATGCTTTGCCCTCTGCCTCATAACCATTGTTGCTGCTTACTTTCTTCACCAATATGCTTGCCTCGCCTGCTCATCTGTACATGCCTCATCTCTTCACCCATTGCTTGCCCACCATCATCTGTGTTATGTTGATGTTTTTTTTGGAAATTCTGTTGTGCATCTCTTTTCTGGGTTGTGCTTTTTATTTTGTTTACTGGTGTTGTGAACTGATATGCAATGAAATCAGGGATATTGCTACTACACAACACAGTTATCAAGTAAAATAACTCCACGCTGGTGGCTAGTTTGACACACAGTAGTGTTAGGTACAATAAAACTCCAAAAATGTGTAGAACAGTAGGTCTACCAAAAATCCCTAAATCTGTAGTGGTGCAGCATAAAATGAGAGTGCCAATGGCAATAATAAATGTTAAAAATAGAAGCAAATATGATTTGCACAGTGACAATAAACTGAAATAGTTCATTTCACACATTTTCATACTTCTCCGAAAATCTCTAAAAAGGGCCAAACATTCCAATCTATTATCTAAATGACAAAATCCCTAAGCTAACAGTGAGACCACTGACCAGTGTTGCCACTGGAGTCAGTCGCGTTAACATCAGATTGTTGCCTTTTTCAACATCCAGGTTTTTACATTGCGGTTTAATATTTGCTGGCAATATTCTGGCAGCAACAGATCGGCTGGAGCTATTGTGCCGGCAGTCGAAGATTCGGTTTCGTGGCATGAAGCAATACAAAGAAATAGGTCACTTTGTCAAGAAAACGCTGTCCTGCTTGTGGTGTAATGGTTAGGTGTTACGGCTGCTATGCCAATGGTTTGCGGTTCGACTCGCGCCTTGCCGACTTTCGTTTTCTTTATTTTCTTTGCTTTTTTCCAGGCTCCGCTTAGGTGTTACCTTTAGGGGTTAGTGTTGTTTGGTTAGGATTAGGTTAGCATTAGCTTAGTTGCGTTAGGTTAGGGTTAGTGTTAGCATTAGGTTAGGGATAGGTTAGGTTAGTGTTAGGTTAGGGTTAGCTAGGGCTATGGTTAAGGTTAGGTTGTAAGTTTATCTTTTAGTTATATTTACTTTCCTTTCTACCAAGCCTTTTGCTGCTGCCATCCTGGCAACAAAATTAATAGGCACTGCCTTAGTACAAGCTTTATTTCCTTCTATTACCAATACCAAACAAAGAAAGTGCGATAAACCACGTTAAATCCAAAACAGAGAATACTGAATAGTATCATCATTGAATGGAAAAGTCAGCTATTATGCGTAACATATATGTTAATCCTATTCCCAATGCTACGAAGAGAGCTTCTTGAGTTTGGAACGATTAGCAAATACACAAGAGGATAAAACTGATGAAGGAAACTTAAAAATCATGAATCTAACTCATTTTCATCCTAAAAGTATGGAAAATTTGGGAAAAATTACAACAGCTCAGTCAACATCAGATTTGTCGCCAAAACATCAGACATTTCTCTCAAAACGTTAGATGTGATGTTGAAACATCAGAAGTGGCAACACAAACACTCACTGGCACTGACTGACTCTCCACACGACGCCTGTTGTCAAACGAAATTTCTTACCTGCTGCAAAATTTCTGACCTATTTTTGTTTGTCGGTTGTTTTGCTTCTCAGAGTAAAGGATTACAGATTGGCATTTAGTTTTTTTCGTGTGTTGTGCAAATTAAAACATTTTTAGTTAGATGTCAGACACCAACAACAAGCTATGTATGAGAATAACCACTGAAAAAGTTTTAGACCTAAATTATTTTTCATTTTTAACCCTAAGCCGACACACGTACCTAAACCCTAAGCCCTAATGATCAGTTTTCTCAGCGTATTTGATATGCAGAATATCACTCACAGCATGCGCACATGGCATAAAAAAAGTCAGAAATTTCGCTTGTCATGATACCAGTGCCAGTGGCACACATGTTGTTGTTGTGCTTTTACAACTTGATGGCGCTATTGCTGTGTCTTGGCAGAGAAATTGTCCAATAATCCCAGGCAACGTGGTGACATTTTTGGACTCATCCCTTCATTTTTTATTGTGTATCTTTTCTAGACGCTAATAAAATATGAAAATGTTTTGAATGACTTTTTTTCTTCTAAAACAAGGTCATATATTTGCTTGATCATTACGAGATGTCTAGTAATATTGCATTAAAATTCCGAATTCTCAACCTTTTCCGCATTCAGGATTTGCTGACTCACCACTTTTCATTGGATTACCGCGGGAACTTCGAGCTCGCTGTGTGAGTGAGTGGAGGGCTAGGCTTAACCACATTGTTTGAAATATAATGGTTTACCGATGAAAGCACTAACTAGGCGTAATTAGGTCAGCACTCTGATCTATCGCTGATGTATCAAGGGCTGCTTGTCTTGTGCATCAATTTGGAATGCTTTTTCTGGTTTTGAAGATTCTGGGAAGTCCCTGGCAGAAGTCTACCAACAATATGAAAAGGAGAAGGATAAATACAATCAAAGAGTGATTGACATATAGAAGTCTTCATTCCATCCCCATGTCTTCACAACAACTGGAGGGATGGCACCAGAATGCAACAGAGTAAACAAAAGACTGGCAGAAAAAATTAAAAATAGCTGAAAAACGCAGGGAGCGGTATGCATCTGTCATAACATACATAGTAACATATAAGGACAAAGCTCAGGTTTGCTTTTTTGAGGAGCACCCTTGCTGCAATGCGAGGATTTCGAGGCAAACGAAGTGATGTTTACCTCCAAGACCTCACGGACATTGACTTCAACTTAATTCCTAGGCCCACAGTCACATGATAAAGCTGAACGACGGTATCTGACATGACACCAGTTAGTGAGTTACATTTGTGAAATAAAAAAATGGGTAGTTTACATAGGTAAGCTATGGATTTTTGTGAAACCATACCTTAGAACTAAATAATTCTCTAACCTACTAAATGTTTTTTTTTGTTGTTCATGTACCTGATACTTACTGAAATCAATAATGATTATACACTGCTAATAATATTGTAACCTGTTCACATCCTTTATTCTTCAACTTCATTCGGTGACACCGTGTATCTGGCTGGGAACAACTCATCCATGCAACCCATCCAACTATGGTCTGTGGGTAAATCTACATTTCTTCATGATGTGTATTTATAAACATTGTTTTCCGCCCATGCTACTTGTTTTTGCTATGAAACGTTGTACTAAAATGCCTTGCCGTCTGCATCAACCATTATTGCTGCTTGCTTCCTTCACCTATATGCTTGCCTCACCTGCTCGTCTGTACATGCCTTATCTTTTCACCCATTGCTTGCCCACCATCATCTGTGTTATGTTGATGTCTATTGCGTTGTTTTATTTTTGCCATGTGCTGCATTTTTTTGTGACTCCATTTTGGTTTGTTTGTGTACATATTTTCTCTTTCGTTTCTATTTTGGTGTCATTCTCCGTTTTTTCTATTATGAGTTTACCTGTTGTGAATTCAAAATTGGCAGGGCAGTACTATTCAGTACCTTTCTGCTCTACCTTTAAGATGCTGTGGTTGAGAATATCTTCATTGTTTTACGGGGTCGGGCGCACTCATTGAGTGATTGTGTTAAGTTGTGAATGTAAATTGCATAAAAACAAATGTTCTCAATATTGCAGTGAATGCAATGGTTAGAGTGAAAAGAAAACTGTAATACCTTGTATGTTTCATGTACTTGTTTCAATTTGTGCATTTTGGTGAAAGTAAAAGAAAACAATAAATCTATTTTAGAAAAGATTAACTAGCTTTTTTATGTTGCTTCATACATTTGATTTGCTGCTTGTAACTTGTGATGCCAGTAGACTTGAACTTGTTAAAAATATGATGTAAGCCAAATAATGCATATTACCTTAATTTTTATGTGCAAGTACCAGTGGCGTGCTTTTCAAGTTCTGTCTGTTTTTTTTTATTTTTTTCTGGGGTTTTCTTCTTAACAGAGTGGCAACACTGGTGCACAGTAGTGTGCTGCAGGGTTGCCAGATTGGCCGTTTTGCAGTCAAATTTTAGAAATTTGACTGTATTTCGAGTTGCTTGGTTGGCTGTTTGGCTTTTTTTGGCCGTTTTTTGAAGGTGGTTTGGCTGAAAATTTGTTTCGTTGACCATTGTTGATATGTCTGTATTTCTGCTTAGGCTAAACTGTCAACTACAATACCTTTTTTGAAGTCTTGTCCCCTGTCATTTCGCCTTGTATAGTGAATTATAAGTGACAGCGAGGTAGTGTGAGTGTGCAATTATGCTTGCCGCGTTGTGCAGACTAAGACGTTGTGCATCATGTGCGACTGTGCGCATACCTGTAGTGTTTATGGGTTCTGTACCTGGCATTGTATTCTTGAATGGAAAATACAGTAATACAACATACATTTCTAAAATTTGACTGGAGTCAAAAAACCCCAGATAGTTACAAAAAACCCCAGAAACCCAGATAAAACAGAAAAACCCCAGATCTAGTAAAAAAACAGCAGTGGCAACACTGCACACCAGGAATGCCAAATTTATTTTTTCAAAAAAGCTAAACCTTTTGTTAAAAAAGGTCAAAAACAGCCAACAAAATCGCTGAAGAAAGCTAAACATTTCATTAAAAACAGCCAAACCCTTCACTTGACAAAACTAAATTTATTGAAATTTGCCTCCTCACGAATCAAATTCACATAAAAATGCATATTGTATACTCACAGCGCCTCAAAAAGTAACTAATTCAAAACTATTTTTAGAATTTGTCACTTATGACAGAAAAATGCCAATTTTTTTTTCACAAACACTTATCAACACTAAGCTTGCAGTTTACTGTAATGAGTCAAAATGCATTCAAACATAAGTTTATTTTGCGCTGACGCTGAATACAACCACAATTGGGATAGCCAACCCGTGGCTTGCGGGCCACATGTGGCTCTTTGCCCAGTTTCATGTTACTCTTACGTAATTATATACCAGAAGTCCCACTAAATAATATGCACAACAGTAAAATGCCTTGTGAAGTTCTGTCATGTTGGTGGTGTGTGATATTTACAGTAAATCTAGCTAAGCAAAAGTATGTGTGTGAGTGAGGAAGAAATGGGGTTTTGTACATATGTGCCCATGTGTATGATGCGTTTTTTTGCTGCAGCACAGCAAGAAATGTGGCTGTTGGTCTCTGACTGGTTAGCCACCCCTGCAATAGCAAGACATATTTCTAAACGAATGGCCGCTTCATAAAAAATGCAGGGATTATGGACATTAGACATAATGCTAAATAAGCTAACACTTGAATGCATAACAGGCAGAAAAGATTCACAGCTAGGTAGAAACTAATTATGTCACTGCAAAATCTCACAGTTAAAAACTGTGGGCGTGGCATGTTTCCTAGATTATTCAGAAATGAAGAAACGCTTAATTTACAAAGGTTAACTTAAAAGCACAACTTGGCACTTTGCACAGAGTTTGTTGAAGACATATAGTGGCAACAAAAAAAGAACTGATTAGTAAAACAGGCAGTTAGAAATATTAGGATAACAATACAAAAAGTAAGTTTCGTTACATACGATATCAAACACATGGATTGGCACAAGCCATTACCAACCCTATGGTCTGCTACATCACAGTAGTTCCGCGGGCGTAATACGAGCCCATGTCACCATGTGCAGTTGCCAGACAGACGAGTAGGGCTAGGCTTAACGAAATTGTTTGAAATATAATGGTTTATAGATTAAGCACTGACGAGGCATAGGTCAGCACTATTATCTATCACTGATCTGTTAAGGGCTGCTTGTGCATGATTTCGGAATGCTTCTTTTTGTTTTGAACATGCTGTTGTTGAGAATCTGTTTCTTGTTTTATAGGCGCATTGTGACATGACTGCAAAATTTTGAATGTTAAATTAGTAGTCAAATGTTGCAATTAATGCAATGGTTAGGGTGAAAAGATAACTGTAAGACCTTGAATGTATCATGTGCATGTTTCAATTTGTGCATTTAAGTCAAAGCAAAGGAAAATATTAAACGTTTTTTCAGAAAAGATCTACATAGCCTTTTTTATGTTACTTCATANATTCGATTTGCTGCAAATCGTAACTAGCAATTAAATAAATAGCACCGTTTACCACATACAATTAGTTCTAGATGAGAAAGCACAACCAGATTCATACATTAGGCACACCTCATCATAAGTCGCACTTTTGATTTTTGAGAAAATTGAAGGATTTTAAGTGCACCTAATGGTCTGAAAAATACAGTATGGTCAGGATTGGGAGAAAAAAACATACATTTTTATATGGTATTGCTATTAGCCTATTGTGTAACAATTCTGATTTTTTTTTACTGTGACAGTAATTCTGTTTTGTGGTGGATTAGGAGTTGTAAGAACCCAATATGGGGCAATAAAATCAAGAATGCAATCAATTACGATTGCTTGCCACATTCTCGATTATGATTAAACAAAATCACATCAATTACATTAAATGTAGTCACGATTCCAATTGTGATTACATTTGTCTTGAATCATCCTCAAAAAGAAAGCAAAACCCATCTTGATTGGTTTGATGTAAGTTTTCAGACAACGTACGATTAAGCAAAATTACAAATCACCAAGGATTAAGCGCTAAAAAAATAAAAATCACATTAATTGTTGGCTAAGATGTTTGTGCAGCCAACAAATGTTTTAAAAGTTGAATAATGTTTAAAATGTTTGCTACAGTTGATAATCATCAATGTTTCAAATTGTTTATTAGTCAAACAACATTCATCAGGCTTGAACACTCATCCCGCAACACTGAAAAGTTGTTTGCTTCACTTTCAAAATTGTTGACTATTTCTTCAAACTGGGTTACATTTTCAGCTGTGTGATTTACTTTTAAATTGTCTGCAAGTCAGCATAGCATTGTGTAGCTTACAATTTTAAATGAAATGAACGGTGATGTTATTATAGCCGCGCATCCGTTGATTTGACCAAATATCAACAAAATGCCACTGTTTTGTTGAGTTTTATACCAGTATTTGGTGGATCTTTGTTGGCATTGCAGTTACAAACATTGTGGAAAGGTGCTTTGGACTTGGGTTAAACAACGTTCTTACTCTGAAATTAAGTTAATTTATATAAACTGTTGTGCTAATCATATGCATAGCCTAATGCAACACTTGTGTTTATAGGTCCACTCTCCAAATATACATAAAAAAAACTACATGTCTTCTCACAGTGTAACGCCAATTCTTCTAACAAAGGAAGTGTCCGTTTTAAACTAAAGCTCTGACAAAGGAAGTACCCGTTTTTAACTAAAGCTCTTATTTTCATTGTCAATTGACTAGACACTACACTTCTTCTGGCGGCCAACAGAAAGGTTAGCGGTAGTAAATCAAAATTTTGCTACCAAACACTCAGTTTGCCACTGGAGTATCTGGATTTGATGTACACTAACTTGCAAATGGCCTTCCCTGAGGCGCAACCATCATAACGGATGATAATACAGAAATCCAACCTTCAAAACTGCAGTTCATTGAGCACTGACGTAGCATGAAAAATTTGAAGTTTAATCATGAAACTAATTGTTGATTACAATAAATTAGTAACATAATCAATTACATGTCATTTGTGGTCAGTTTGATCGATTACGATTACACAAAAAAGTGTAATAATATACTATTCACAATTATGATTACCTTATGTCTGGGCAAGAACATACTAAAAATGCTGTATAGCGCTTGTTTGTTGTCATGAAAAGCAGCCATTTGAACTGTGAGGAATTTTGCCTCTTCAGATATGGTAACCCTACGATATATAAAAACTTCAATTGACTATTATGATTTCTACTCTTCTCATCAACCTCATTTGTCTATGCTATGTTCCCTGTGGCACATACAGTATATGCAACTGTGGTACCTCATCATGGTCCATGGGTATCTGATGCTTTTTCATGGTCCATGTTGATTCTGACACGCGCCTCTCTTCTGTAATGTCGTGGTTGCTGCATGGTTTTATGCTTCATAACCTCCATTGTCACTTATATACTTACCTCACCTATGTGCATGACTCACTTGTTTACCTGTATATCCTCTCAGCTCATGTATTTCTTGCCCACCATCATCTGTGTCAGGTAAATGAATGTTGCGTATATGACTTGACTTTTTTGAGTTTGCCATTGTTTGTTTTCTTTGGTGTAAACATTGCTTTTTTGTTCTCTATGCTTTCATGTACGTTTGTCTTATTACCTGTTCTAGAATGTGAGTTTTCCTCCTAGATTTGGAGTTTACAGTATTTCAACACCTACCTGATATATAGAATAACTTGGTATGTCCCTTGCAGTGACTTGATGCTGCCAGTTTTTCAGAGGTTTGCACCTTGCACAAACTGCAACATACATCTTCCATGAGCTGATAAAAACGGACTTTGCAGGAAAACATGCCTTCACTTCAAGCAAACAAAGGAGATAGTACTCTCACTCGCTGTTTTACTATAAGAGTGCTACTGTGATTGGCATGCATATTTGTTGTTTCATCTCTAATTTGTAAACTGCATAGTTTGTGGCACATGTTGGATGCTTTGTTTCCTACATTTCAGACAAAAACAGCAAATTTGAAAGTTGCCAAAACTAAATATTTTTTATATTTTCTAAACAAATGAATTCCAAGCAGCAATCAAGTTGTGATGAATTGGAAGTTCTGTTTGATTGCCCTGATAACAATACAGGTACTCATGTGATGGCAGAATGCTTTAATAGAAATAAAATGCTTTAAGAGTAAACCCAGCAGTAATAGCTTAGCAGCAGTAGCGTATAGTATCGCTTTAAGTTTTGGAATGTTTGTGAAAAAGTAACCCAAACCAATACAGTTAAATTATAGCAAACCCAAGATATATACTGTATTAGCTTTCTTGTTTAATGAAGTGTTTGCTTACAGATAAGCCACTTTTATTAAGTTTGATTTAATTTCTTTACTAAACTGAATAATTCCAATGTTTATTCAAAACCACTTGTCAAATCATTCTATATATGTTGTTGCAAACAGTGTGCCTAAAGCAAATATATATTTTAATCAAATAGGTGCAGGTACATGCACAGCAATTCATCACAAGTATTGCATAAATTTACAACCATGTTTCTAGGTGATGAAGATGACTTAAATATATTAGCAGACATGTTTGACAATGAAACCACGGATAACTGCAATAAAATGGTAACACAAAAGGAAAAAAAATCTGTTGATAATAATAAAGGTAAGTACCTAGTCATCGTTTGATTTGTATAAAATTGTTTATTCAATTATGTCCAAAATTTTGTGTAGTTTTTATAGGTAAGGCCTTTCATTTCTATAATAATTGTCAACTAAATACCATGCATGAAAGATCATTCCATGTCAACTGATCTAAACATATTGGAAATTGTAACCCCGTGTCTCAAATTATACATACAGAAATGTCTTTTCATGTTGATTCCAGCAAACCAAATTTTTTGAAAATTAGTTGTTGTTTTGTGAAGTTTGGATGCTATATAAAACTGCTTCTTTATGTGTTCAATGGAACAGAGCAACCAACATGTCAGTCATCAATTAAATTCAAATTATTGTTATTGTTTACTTGTTATGGAAACTTCAAAATAGGTTGTGTCATGTATCTTTGACTTGAAAGAAAATATGTTTGACAAAAAATCCATGTGCTTATCCCAATTTGAGTGTGATGAGCAAGTTCACCATTACGCCACTTTTTCTTTCAAGTGCAACCAGAGTTAATACCATTTTTTCCCCAAATTGCTTTTTGTAAAACAGCCTTTGCTGTCAGTTCGCAATTGCTTGTGATGTCACCAACATCAGTCTCACTTTCAAAACTACCATATTGGTAAACTTTCATCCCTATTGGTGATTACTTTATATTTGCAGGTGTGCCAACAGTCGCTCAAGCTGAGAAAAGATCATTTTTTCAGGCTTTCTCTTCTGCTTCTGAAATCAAAGAAGAAGATCCTAGTGGTTCTACTGAATGTGCTTTATCTGAAAGTACACGTAACCCACTTCCTAAAGTTGTGAATAATCTTCATGTAAGGAGTACTTGTAAAGAGGCAAAGCTAACCAGTTCATCGCCATCACATCTGGGACCACGTACAGATATTGAAGAATTTTCCAAAATATCTTTAAGGTTGGTTTATTCCTGACCATTTTTATTTCACAAATGTGTGTATCATGTACTTGATAGATCTTATCATATGTTAATGTGAAAAGCAGGTGTGATTTTGAATTTGTGCAAAACCGTATAAATAACAAAACCTATTCTCAATTATAGCTTGACGTTTGAGATAGAATGTGGTGCAATATTCATCAAGGTTGCATGGCCCAATAAGAGGTTGCATGATTTAATCTTTTAACTCTTTGGGGTCCGGCTGCTTTCGGGGATTTTCGGAAAAAAAACGCCTAAACGCACGTGGCTTTGCACTGGAATTTCTCCAGTCCAGTATGCTCTACAGACCTGGTAAAAGTCTCAAAAGACGCAACAAGTCTTTTAGTCCGCACTCGAAAAAAATTTTTTGCTTGGGGGTGCAGGTTTTTTTTGTGAGTGACGTCATAAGTGGAGGACTTTTAGGCCACCTTGCCCCACTTTGCCTGGCCCTAGGCGCCAACCATTAGATGGTAATATTTCGCTGAAGTTTTTACTGGAAACTAGGCAACAATCCGAGTCTTTTGATACTTTGGATGACCTGCTGGGGTT
>JGI24022J15233_10003176_pt1 | contig 16115 bp, 9 predicted proteins | sample Ectturendosymbi2_FD_15233 | JGI IMG/M metagenome (IMG submission 15233)
TTGAAGATCTTTTCTGAGTGCTTCCGCGGGCCACTGAAAACGACGTGGTGGGCCACATTTGGCCCACACGCCGCTAATTGCCCACCCCTGGTTTAAGCGATTAGTTCCAGAAACGAGGTTGATTGTGAACAGACGCTGTAGCTGGGAATGTGTATCGGTGTACTCGGACGCAAAGCGCATTATGATCGTCTGAAATAACACTGCAACTTTCCCTGGGCGTTTCCATGATGGATTGATGTTGTTGCGATGATGTTTTGAGATATTTTCCTTCGTCATGCGTATTCACGAAACTTGTGATTGCGATACCCTACATTTAGCTGCAAAATTTTTCTGCGATGTCTTTCTTTCTAGCTCTTTGTTTACATGTGCTTCATACTTCAAAGACAAATCTTTTCGCTTTACAGATTCGCTCGACATGAATTGAAAGAGATTGTAAGATTTTTCTGGGGCTTTTGCCTAATTAGTCACAACTGCCCTGTGGAAATACCCACTTTAGACCGCGCTGTTATGTGATTCGCATCGGACTGACGCGTGAGCGATTCGTCGCCCTTGGCTTACCTTCGTGAACGCACTTGCGAACTCGCTGTTGGGGCGTTTTTACACTGCAAGGAATTCGAAGATTTCCTCTGTGCACTTGGCCTATGATATTGCGAAAGCTAGTGAATAGGTGAAAATGAAACGGTGAAAGCTGATTCTATGAGAGAAACGTGCTTTTCGTAGATTCAGTTGGAATCGCCGAGATGTAATTTTATTTAGTGTAGTCCGAAAAATAAAAGTCAGTGAAAACCGTAAAGAACTGCTGGGCGACGAGGTCATGAAAATCGCGTCGCATCGTGATTGCACTCTTCAACTGACTTCAGTGTAATTTGAACAGCTTCTACAGGGCAGGAAATGGGAGTTTGTTTTTACATTGCAAAGCCACTTGGTTGATTTCAGTCAGGATCGTTCACCAGTCTATTCTCTGCAGCACAATACAACAGAGTGTCAAATATGAGGATTCACAACACTTTGTAAGTCGTAATCTATGAACAGTAGTAGGTAGGCTACTGCAATTCACCAAATCGCAACTGTAACCTATTTCATAAAATTTTATGACACATTTTATGCTACTCCATAAGTTGCATTATGAACTGAGGAAATCATAGCCACGTAATTGGGATACAAAGTTCAAAGTGTACACTGAAGTCATCCACTTCCAATATTACGTATTTTGCAGAGGTTGAATCACTCTACTATAGCAAGCTGTAATGAAAACCTATCGAATAATCTTTCAGTTTGCTTAACCGATTCGATTTAGCTGCCTGTATGTGTGGTTAGCCTACAGACAAAACTATTAAATAAATTAATCCGTCATTTTTGCTGCAGATTAGCTTGAATAGGCTAATCTGTTCCATGGTAGTGGTTTTAGCATCAAACAAGTACAGAAAACATTGCCCAAGACGTAATACAAACCACCCAACCTCTTTTCCGCTCAATCCCTTATCGGATTCCCAACCTACCTCTGCTAGTTGGATTCCTTGAATCGGATATGGTTGAAAAAATGCGCGCTCAAGCAGCTCGGCGAGACACTCACTGTCGCGCCTGAATGATTTGTCGGATTCCCAATCCAACGCGAATCCGATAACAATGCAGTGTAAACTAGGTAAGTGTGATCAGTATCACATGTGTTACAAATAGCGCTCTATTCGATATAAGAAGGTTATTTGTTATCGCTTAGTCTGGAGAGCCAGGCAAGGCGCTGAGTTTAACACCGGACCGATCGGATCTGTTGAGAATCTTTACCTGCTTAAATCAATAGTGATCTTATATCAAACTGTAACTTCTTCGTTTTCCTGACTTTAATTACGCTTGCATTTAAATCTCACTAGTAATGACGCTTCAGTGACCGCTTTTTCTGTCTATTCTTCCGCAGCGAGAAGTCCAGCTACGAATTTGACAGGAGATTGAGCTGCCGCCTCACCGCCTACAAATTTTTTTGTTTTTGACTTTTGCAGATTGTCACGTGATTCATTTCTTTTATATAGCGAATATTTTCTTTAGAAACTATGCAATAAAGACAGGCCTGCGCAACTCAGAAAGCTGGAAGGGCCAGATTATCAACATAAATTCGCCGCGGGCCGCAAAAGTCTATTTCATTTCGATGTAGAGATTTCGTTGTAGCATGGGAGACATTCTGGAACGACAATTGCTCGGGAGGTCGAGCTTTTCCAACATTTTCTACAGTTTAGAAAGCTCTCGCGGGCCGCAAGAAAAGCTTTCGCGGCCCGCGGGCCGTTTTGTTGTTCAGGCTTGAACTAAGCGAAAGAAGGTAGCAACTGGGACAAAAAATGTTATGGAATAATCCGATTTATTCTATTAAGCTGCACGCGATTAACCGATTTTTTACTTAAGGTCAAATAGGATTTTTGTCCCAGTTGCTACCTTCCTTCGCTTTTTCATGACCTCGTGTCGCAGTTGCTACCTTCCTTCGCTTAATTCAGGCCTGCACAAAAAATTTTTTTAAATTAACCGATTTTTTACTAAGGTCAAATAGGATTTGGTCCAGGATTTAAAATTTATACGCAGTAAAATGATAATGCGCAAATATGCATTATCCTTTTCTTGCATACAAATTTTAAATATAACAGGTACGCAATTATCTGATTTTGTCTGTACTCACAAGCCTGCTATTGATGGCATACGTCACTGCACAAATTGCCATCATACAGTTTAAGACAAACGCAAGATTAGAGGTTGCTAATCACAACACCTGCTGGTTGGCATTACCAAATGTTTGCTTTGAATTTAAAAGTTGTACTTTTAAGTAATGCTTTCCCCAACGCGTGGTTTCAGTCGACTATTGAAAGTGTTCTGAAAGTTGACAAGACGTGCTGCCATGTGAGTGGCATTGAAGAAAAGTGCACATTTTTATAAAAACAGTTCAAATTCTAGTTGAGCTTTAACAAAACTAAAATCACCTGGAGTTTTTTTTTAACTTGTTCAAACCTTCTACAACGAGGGTTTCTTGCCCGCTGAGAAAAATGTCTCAACTCGCATATCCAGACAGATATGCAATGCACACAACAGTAAATAGGAAGCAGTATTGTCTCCATTGTTGAAGATAGGCTGGCATTTATTAATACCAGGGTTCCCACACATTTTTAAAAATTATTTTCCATACTTTTTCAATACCTTGTAAGTTTGTTGTTTGTGTAAGTTTGTTGAATGCAGGTGCTGCACGGATCAACGGAGAGCAAGATATGTTTAATGTGAGGGCGGTTGAAAATTGATTCTTGAAACAAGTTTCCATGTCAGCGCATGGTAAAAATCATGATAGTCAGAGATAATTACAAGGTTTCGGCAATTGGTTTATAACAATTGAATGACATAATTATCTCATGCCTCATCAAAACCAAACTTCCTACACTACTGTCGTTCTTCAAAACTTTTTGAATTTTTTCTTGAACCCCGATTATTGAGTATGGAAAAAAAACCGATCTTTTCACGGTTTTAAATCAGTCACTTAACCTTGAATTACACGGCTTTTTGGTCAATGTCCAATGCCTTTTGTGCAATGGAACCGCTCGACACAGCCGCACTGCAAGTTGCCACGCTTATTGAACGCCAAGGCAAGATGACTGCACGAGAATCACCAGTCGAATTAACCGCAGCAGTAACACCAGGAAAGAAAGCGTTCGGGTGGCAATGAAAAATTCTCTAGAATTCACGTAAACTATTTGCGTGGTAACACTAACAGGGATAACTAACCCAATTTAGCCAGTTCAACAACGAATTGAAAAAACGCATCCGTTTCTTCGGGTAATTTCGGAATAACGGCCACTTCGTTCGGAGAACACTCTCGCAGTATGTGAACAAGAAACAAAAGGATGCGATCGAGGAAAACCTGCGACAAATACATGGAGTAAGCTGGTTTCCTGGGTGTGGTGCAACAACAGGATTGACATAAAAGTGAGTACATTTGTATGCAACCTTAAATGACTAGGCATATAATTATTGCAAACCACCCGTTGTTGAACTTCACACATGGTTTGTTGAACTTCACACATTGGTTTAGCAACTAAGTTACAACACAGCCTTATCCACCTCGTCATGAAATATGTTACACTGGCGGAGTACCTAACTGATAACTGCTGTCTGCTGCTTCTTAGTAAAAAATTGAACACAACTCTCAAGAGAAAAATTTCATCAGTATTGTGATTTTATTTAGTGTAGCTAATAAAAAAAAAATTTGGTGCATAATAGCATCACCAAAAACTCTTTACAACACTTAACACTTTGCATTGTATTAATGCACTTTGAAAGTAAGTAAGCCAAAAAATTGTTGTATTACGTTTAGACGCGATAGTCATTCATTCAAAATCAAACCTGGGTAGCTTCAGCAGCGATTTTTTCTGACATGTTTGGTATGTTCTCCAAAACGGATAAATCAGAATTTTTGGTGACGGTAGTTGACGGCAAGCTTAGCTGGGTTTACTGGGAAGCCTCATATTTGCTTTCTGCCGAGGCGGCTGAGGTGAACGCTCTTGCCCAAGCAGCGCAAAAGCGATTGACTCAGTTGCCGTGCATTGAACATAAAACCTTCCAGTTGAAAGGCCGTCACTTTACCACTGAGCTATCGCAGCCTCATCGGAATTTTCTAGGTGTGCACTACGGTCATGGGGTGTACCCCAGGTGCTTTCACATATTATATACTGCATTTTAATATGGCTTGACTTGTTTGTAAGCAATCGTAACAACATGTTTTTGTCTTGGTAACTGTTTCGTAACAAATAACAAGCTATCAAACGTACCAAGCAGGTGCTGGACTACCCTAGGATAGAAGTGATATTAGAGAAGAGAACATTTCGGAACACCCAAATCTCAATTTCAAATATATTTCCATTCTCGGAACAAGACTTTTCGGTCTGGCCGTTTCGGTCACGTGACATTTCGGTCACAACAACTCTGTACATAAACAACTGGTTACATTTGTTTACTGAAATGATTATAAAGGCAGGCGAAGTGTCACGCTAGCTAGCTGGTGTTATGCCAACTCCCTTTTGAGGAGTCATTATTGCGATTAAATCTGAATTGTAATTACGAGTTTGAAGTATTTGTATTTAATTGCAAAATGTCGATAATGATTTAATTTGCTTGCTGATGATAATGAAAATTATACGTTGATGCTGATTAACTGTTGGATCTTGGATCATGTGTAGTTTTATTTTAAATAAAACATTTCGTATATTTAAGTACGTATGCAATTAAAAGTTAACATGTAAGATTTCTGCAAGCTTTCATAATCTGACCGAAATGTCCCGTGACCGAAACGGCTCAGACTGAAACGGCCAGACCGAAACGGCCAGACCGAAACAGCCAGACCGAAAAGTCGCGTAGCCTTCCATTCTTTTTGCCCGTCAATGACATGCCTTTGCGAGCAAGGGTTTTCTATCCTTGTTGAGATTAAATCGAAAGAGATACTCCATCAAGGCCACTGATGCGCTGGAAACGAAGTTAAAATTTTGTTTTTCACAACTGTTGTATGAAACTCAGACTCAGCATTAAATGAGATGTTTGTGTTCATTTCTATTGCGCTTTATCAACACTTCGTGTATTGTGGGTATTACATTGTAGAGACAAACCTAAACTTTAAATAGAAAAAAGTTTAAGGATTCTGATACGCTCATATCATTATTGGAGTGTACAGATTTTTTTAAACGAAAACAGGGTCTACTACTTTAAGGTTGACAAGTACTGCTCTAAGGAGCACTATATGGACTTCTGCGATCCTGAATAAGAACTCAGTCTACACAGCATTTCAGCAAATAGCTTTGCATTAATATTATTTTTCACGATTTTTTGTCATGCCCAAAAGTAGTTTCAATTTTTCCTGTTTTACTGGGCTTCAGCATGCATGCATGCATGCATGCATACATGAATGAAGCCAAAACATGCTGGGTTTCTGAATAGCGAATTCTGCACTCAACTCACTTTCATAAGATGAAATAGTTTGATGAACCATATGTCATTAGTCAGGGGCGAGAGGTTTTTAGAGGCAGACTCCATAACTCACTAATAAAACAATTGCCTAAAGCCTGTTTTTTTGGTCATAGACCGAAGTGATTTTGAAATGACTGAAAAAAATCAAGTCATTTTGGTCAGAATGCCTAAAAACATAGGCTGAAAAACACTGTACGGTGAGTTTTAATACAACTGTGAGACAAATGATAGAAACGTTTCAGTGACCGAAATGTCTCAGCAAAAATGACCAAAATGTCTCAGCGAAAGAAAAAACAGCTTCAAGCTACGCAGAAAAAACGACACTTGTTTTATCTGAGCAACATCATGGAACGCTCATTCAGCATATTCATTACCAATTGAAAGGTGCAGTATTAAGAGGTAATTAATTTCTTAGGTGTGTAAAATTTGTGACACAATGTAATTAGGAACTTTATAGCTTACTTTTGCTACATCAAGATATCCAGATGGCAGTTGCTGAGGTGGAATCCTGTTTGGACCATGGTGGATACAAAAACCAGATTTTTTCATGACACTTGAATCACCGCAATCACAAGCACCACCTGCTTCACTCCGAAATATATTGTAATCATGACCAGAATGATTTCCATGTTCAAAACAAGCTTATAAAACAAAAAAATGCAGTTACTACTCACGAACAATGTAACTGGTTAGTCAAGCAAACGTCAGCTAACACTGTTAACTTGGCCAGCTGAACTGGACATGAGATGAAGAAGTGCTCATTACGAATTGCAACCATGACCAAATAACAAAAGGAAACAGATTCCATATGATGTTCCTCTTTACATACATTCAAAACCAAGACAATTAAACCTTGGTTCTCTGTTATCCCACACCCAAAAATCAAGACTCTTCAACATTTAACTCTGTTCAATAAAGAGGATCAAAATCAAATGTATAACCTCTGAACATTTCCAGTAGTCAATGCCTTAACAAGCACTTAAGAACAGCTTAATAAAACTCAGTAAACTGATATCTTTAGTCAATCTCAACCAACTTGTTAACAACAGGGACTAATATATCCTCAGCCTTGTAGAACAAACACCCCAGGGAGAGAAGTACTTTAGGTTCGACATCTCAATCACTTCTGGTTAACTTGCAGTAATAACTAATTTACGTCAAAGCAAGCCAATGATTTCACCAAATTCTCTGGCAATTAAAAAACCATCACCAAATCATTGTGGATCACTCTATCAAAAGCCATACACCACAAAAATGGTATTTCACTGATAAAAATACATGGGCAAAAACTTTGACGTGACAGGGAAATATTTCTGAAATAAAAACGTGTATCAATCTAAGAAGTTCTGAAACACATCAAGACACCAACATTTAAAAATTAGAAGGTACGTGATCCCTGTCTGACCTAATTGAATTCATTTTCATGAGGAGTTCTGACATATTGGAATGACCTGTTAAACTGAATCAGAGGTAACATTAGTTGGAGCAACCAGCTTCATTACTTATAACAGGTATAAATTTGTGACAAATGGGAGAAATCTAGTTTTTTCAGTGATTTCGGTCGGACTGAATTTATTTAAATTACCAAAAAATATGAAGTCAACTCAGTCATAATGTCTGAAAATATAGACTAGTGAATACTGTTGAGGTGAGCTTTAATCCTAATGCAAAATTTACCAAAATGTCTTATATAGTGAAAAAAGGAGGGAGCATCAGTTTATTGAAACCCTTTTGATTCAAGGTGACAAGGTGTCAACCTTTTTCACGCCCACATGCCAACACTTAAAAACAACTGCAGCCATGCAACATTGGTATACTCATAATGACAAACTGCAACTGCTACATCTCTTACAAGCCGTTAATGTAATTGGGCATTCATGAAGCACACCTGCACATAATGACATGCATGGAGATGTAGCACAGGTCCTGCATCTGTAGGCAACAAATTTTGCAGTCCATACACATCCACATAGTAGAGATGAATTGACTGACTGCATTTTCATGCAAAAGTTTTCATATGATCCATCATGGGAAAGTAGAGCTTTCAGCCAATCCAGAGAACAAGTTCTGTAAAGAGACTGCACAATTAACAAATCAACTATACAAACACTATATCTTGGCCAGACAGTTCTAAAAGCACAAAGCATTTAATAGCAGCAACAGAAAATGGTATGCATGTCCTTAGAAACAACTTTTGTGTAAATCCAGCCACCAATTAAACACTTCATTTTTTCATGAGGTCATAACCACAGGCACTGAGTTTGAAATTTCTATGAGTGCGAAATCCATGATGTCACAAAATATGAGTCCAAATCTGCAATTTTTGAAAGTCTTCTATTTCATATTTATCTGAAAAAGTTAATGACCTTGGCTGCTAGTGTACGATATACTCATACTTTAAAATCCTGCAATAGCCACTATTTTCATACCGCTTTGCAACTCCGTAACTTGCCAGGCGATTGAGCAAGAGAGCTGTTGAAACCCTCAAGATGCGACAAGTCTTCTTACATTTTTGAAAAATTGGAGAGTGTTGGATTTCAGTTTTTTTGTGAGTGACATCATTAGTGGGGTAGGTTTTAGGCTATTTTGGCCCAGCTTACCTGGCCCTGGGTGCCAGCCACAACAGCATAAGTTCAACCTTTTTTGAAGCTGCCACCCTTTTCATAAAAATGAAGTGATGCTCGCATTCCCTCTTTTAAAGTAAGCATAGAAATCACAAGAACACCAGGATTTTGCTATACAGTATCTTCATTTTCAAAATTACTGTTCATAATACATTTGGAAAGCACAAAAGAAAACCTTTTAAGTCAGACTGTTCTTTCACATCCTTCTGGTCATTAGAAACAAAGCTAGTGAATTTTTGTTGCTGCTTCCCTGAAATTATCCCCTCAACTTGGCTCATAATTATACACAGCTACATGCATTGGAGGTCAGGGATGATGGAACAGGAGTAGGGCAGGGAGGCAGTAAAAGAGTTTTTGAGGGCAATGGAAACTTATAAAAAAAGCATGATTGTTTCTGTTATCAATGTTGACCTCAAAAATAATAACAGAAAATATAAAAAATACACTCTCAATCTTCTGGGTGTCCAAATAGTTAGAATAAATTTGTTTCAAGTCGAACCATGCAATTACCTATGATACCGTTATGAAAAGGCACCTCAGTCCCAGTTGACCCCTTTTTAAAAGGGCAGGGATCAATGACCCCACAACACACCCGTTCTCTGGTGTCCCTGTTCAAAGGATTAAACAATTCCAATACTTGTTGATTAACTGAAGTAGAGGAATATCGAGATTTGCACAAATATGTTGTTGTTGTAAGGGCACTAGAATATACAAGGCTTTAGTACTCTATATCTGGTGACTATGCATGGTTAATCACCAGAAAGTCTCTAGTTCTGTAGCATCAAACAAAATGCTTTCCGTAATTGTGCCATAAACATTTAAACATCACAATGCGCTTACAATGGCAGTCACCACAGCATGAAGCAAATATAGCAATGCACACATTTAGCAATTTAAATTAGTAATCGTAAGTGGAATAATTTGTCTGGACAATGTTCTTTCAAGAACCTAGACCAAAATGGCCTAAAACCTACCCCATTTATGACATCACCCACAAAACCTGAAATCCAAAACTTTCTAATGTTTTTTTAATACAATCTATAAGATTTGCTGGATCTTTGAGTGTGAAGTTTGAACAGCTCTATAGCACAATTGGCTGGCAAGTTATGGAGTTGTAAAGTGGTGTAAAAATAGCAGCTTAATGCGTGATTTCAAATCACGAGTATCTTGTACACCAGCAACAAATGTGTTAATATGTATTGCTCAAATAGTTCGTGGAGATAACCATTGCATGAGAAAAAGGTCAGCAATCAAACATATACGCCACAATTTGATTTTTGTAAATTTGTGCAATAACAATATTAACAAACTCTTATACTCTAGAATTTTGCTGCATTTAATTCGTATTGGAAAACTACCAAGATACAAATACATACTGGGATCAGCATAGGTGATATATGAAAAATTTACTCACTTGCAATGCATTTCACATATATAGCTTATTCTCACCTCTGTAAAGGATCCAATAAACGGTCACAGATCTCATTAATTAGTTCTTTTCCTTTGACAGGATCACAACGGAAGATATTTTGCAGTGTGTGGCATGCATCAGACTTTGGACCAGCCAAGAGATAGGACATTTTAAAAACATAAAAGGCATACACTCTGTATCATGAAAAAGTAAAAAAATAAATAACCTTGTCCAAAATGCAGTGCTTTACTGTTCATTACATATCATATCAATTAAAATGAGCCATTTACAGTTCATTGTGTTTGATAAATCCATAACTTTTAGTTCCACATTTGTTGAACAATGCAAGTACTAGTTGATAACACATTGTGTGCGACATGGTGACAATCCATGTTATGATGCATGTGTCACAGCGTGCATCAGGCTGTGACTTAACATTATAAAATACACTTTAAACGTGCTACCAGAAATGTTCTTTGAAAATTTTGAAATATATTGTGCACTGATTGTAATATCGTGTATGTTGTCTGTACATATCTGTTATTGTATATGAGAAAATTTTGAGAAATCCATAAACTAGAAAATGATGTCACCTAAAATGTTTTTTGATAAATCTGTAAACTACAAAATGAAGTCACCTAAAACAGATGTTAAAGGGGCCTGACATGCCAACTAAACAGTCTCCCAAGTTTCGCCCCTGATCCCACCTACTGAGTACTTTTGAGAGTTTATTTCTTGCTGAACATCAAATTGGAAAATGGCGTTAAAAACATCTGGGCTACTTGTTACCATGCACTGACAAGGAATATATGCATTAAAGCAGTCTGCAGTAACATTTTACACAGATACCCACAATCACATACCCAAATATAAGGTAGTTTCTCCTACCATGCAGAGCGACAACATGGCAGCAATAAAACTCTCCAAGTACAATCAAAAAATGACAGCACAAACCAGAGGAAGTGACAAATACTGAGTCATTAAGGCTGGTAATTAGTCGTCCACAGACAGTTGATAACAATTTATAAAGATACGCGGAATTACAATCTTTTTGCATTTGGTTGTGGATGTTAGGGTTTGCATTATAAGGTTTAGGGTTAGGATTAGGTAGGTTAAGGTTAGGTTGAAGTTAGTGTCAGGTTAGGGTTAGTGCTAAGGTTTAGGGTTATATTAGTGTTGGGGTTAGGATTAGGCCATACCCTAAACTTAATAAACCCAACCCTAAGATCCACAACCAAATGCACAAAAATTGTGAGCCACTTTTTTTGTAAATTGTTGTCAGCTGTCTACAGTGACTGGTTATATACCAGCTGTAATGACTCCGCAGTTCCACAGAGCGTTACCAGATCAAATTGACTCTTTTCAGATAACCCAGGTCAGTGGTGGCAAACCTATGGCACACGTGCCAGAAGTGGTACTCATAGCCGTGGGCACGTGCATCGTCGCTCCAGTACAAAGCTCATTACCAGAAAGGTAAAGGTATGTGAGGCCAGGCTGCTCCCAAGGTCAGGACTGCCACCGAAATTACACTGCATTAAGAACTAGTTAATGCCCCAGTGCTCAATCAGGAACACCCACTTATCCAGCATGTAACTTCAGAGATTTTACCTTTAGTAACATTACTGCTAGTTGTAACACTATTTTGGTTTTGGATGGGAAATTAGTTATTATGGACCTTCTTAGTTTCTACAAACATAGAGTAGAGCCAGAACACTGGCAAGCTATTGTATCGAAGGTTTCATTTTACTCTTGAAGCATTTAATTAATGGCAAAGCCTACTACCTACATTAAGCTAAGCTAAACTGTGGAGGAGGCAAGCAAGGACATTTTCACATTATCATATCACAATAACCAAAAGATGAAGTATCCGAACAGTAGCATTGGAGAGAATAGTAACATAAGAGTTCTTTGTCGTTGATGAGTGAAACTTGAATTAACATTTAAGAATTTATCAAACCTGAAGTAAACACATAAGAATTTCTCTTTAGATCTGCTGATTAAACAAAACTGTCTTTAAATTCATGTGGGGGTTATGCATACAATCTCAAGTTTGCTACCAACTGTCCAGCATGTACACAGTGAGCACAATTTTCCAGCATGTAATTAACCTGCAGAACTCCTCGTCAGAGGATGCGGTGATGGCATCTAGCCTAGATGCCATTAAGCAGGGATTGGACAAATTTGACAATCACTGCAGTAGATTGTGGTAATTCAGGGAATATCTATTTTTAGTCTTAGCTATATTTGCATAGGAATAGCTTTAAACTGGGTGCTTCATTTTTAAAAATTGTGTTTTTGTAGAGTCCAGGTTTTAAACACCAAAATATGAGCGTAGCGAAAAAAGATAATTGAAGATCATTCCAACAGGCTTGTACAGAGTCATTTGGAATGATTGAACACAATGGGAAAGCATTATGTATTCTATGTACTGAAAGTGTTGGAGCTTTGTTATTGTGCATTTCTTTCGAGACAAAAGATGTTAATTCATGCATTATTTTTTCTAACCCAAAACTTCAGTTGGCTCGTTCGGGTTAAATTGCCGTGTTGGCACTTTGGAATACATCAATGAGTTTAGGGTTGTCGTTTGGGTAATCGGTCTACACAAGGTTCGCTATCACTAAACTAGGTCAATTCAGCTGTCAATTGCTCAAGTCAGCAGCCAGCAGTTGGCTACGATACAGACATCGGTGAAATGCAAACGCAAAACCTGACCGTGCCCACATTCAACAGATTCAACCAATAGTAGTGATCATATCCATAGAAAAATTATTAATATTTTAACTGAAATCAATCACTTACATATCCAACATTAGATTTTGCTTGACTAAACCTTGCGCTTGCACTGTGATTTCAAAAGGCTTGTAATACTGCGTTGAACGTTTGACCTTTCAGCCAGCATTCAGCACTCGATGCCAGTCAAACATGGCTTCAATCAACCGATCATATCCATAGAGAAATTTGTAATATTTTACCTGAAATGGGTTGTTTATATATTCAACAATACACTGTGCTTTGTTAAACTTGCACTCTAAATCTCCAAAGGCCTGTTTTACAGCATTGGACTTGTGTTGTTTTCCCTGGCAGTCAACACTGATCAAACATGGCTTCAATCGAATGATCATTGCAATCTTATCCATTGAAAATTATTAATTGTGTCATTTACATACCCAACATTACATATACTTCATTGAAACTTTGGCTCAAATCTCGAAAAATTTGTATTGCAGCATTTTTGTAAACTGTCCGTAGAATGGACTCTGTGATGCATCTGCTTGTTTCTTTCCTTTAAAGGCTGTTGCAAGCGATGAGTATGATAGACCACCTTCCAAGCTGCCATGGATAGATGCAGGTTTGTGCACAGATTTTTTTGATTTCCTATATAATGATAAAACATTTGGACTGTGATGCACCTGCTCAGCCTTCTTGTTTCTGTTGAAGGCGCATTGGAAGTGCTAGTGGACACCAGAGTTGTCAAGGATTGATGCAGGTGTGTCAAAGCACAGATTTGCTGGAGTTTCTCCATAAAGGTAAGAAAGAGGATTTACTGGCATTTGAGTTTGTTGTTAATATCGTACTACAATCTGTGTGAGTTTTGCGGAATGGGAAACTTTATGTTGTCATTGTTGATCATAACAATGCTGCATTATACCTGAAATTATTGAGAAAACAATCTGACAGATCTTTTGCACAGAACCGTCACCAGAAGTCGTCAATGGGGGGGCTTTGTGCTTGTGCGGGGGAGCTTGAAGTTCATGCAGGAGGGGGCTTGACATTATAAATTGACAAAAATTCCACTAATTTACTGTTTCAAATTTCAATTTGGGGGGTCTTGGAGCTTTGTTTGGGGGGGCTAAGCCTACCAAAGCCCCCCGTGGCGACGGGACTGCTTCTGCATCTTGTCTTTAAAAGAAATTAGAGGATGACACATTCTGAACATAGGCAAGGTACTTCATTTTATTTTGCTATTACTGCTTTTGAAATCTTTGAGACTTTGCAGCAAATTAACAGGCCAAAATAACTGACCTTATAATCGTAAAGTGCGCAGCACGATGCAACGTATTTCTGTTGACCTTTGCAGCTAATTTTGCAAAAAAACTTAACCATACAACGTAATGAAATTTTTTTAACCGGGCTGTATAGCCTAAGCACGAGCACATTATATTATGAACTGTTTGTTGTTTGCAGTTTATCTAGCAACAAAAAATAGGTAATTAATCCCATTATTAGGCCTTAATTTTTGGATCACAATTGCTAGAAGACCAATAATGTTCTATAAAGATGCAGATTTTTGCCTAGTTTTTTAAAGAAGGAAACAAAAATTGCCCCTTGGGGTTGGAGCAAAGGGCCCAATGACGTGGGCTAAAAAAGCCTAAACCTACCTGCAATATGACATCACCCATAAAAGATCAAATCCAAACCTTCCCAATTTTTTAAATCTTAACTGGAAGATTTTCTGCATCTTTTAGAGGGTTTGAATAGCTCTCTAGCTCTAATCAGTTGGCTAGTTATGACTGGACAATGTCATAGCCAGAATTGTGGCTTTGTGGTCCTTGAAGAATTCTGCTTCCCTTTTCGCTCATTCATATGCTGCTCATGATTAGACACAAGTAAATCTTGAACCCTTTTATAGAAAATCGTTGGAATATAAAAAATTGATGTTAGGATGATTCATATACACTTAATTAATTTGTACAGATGCTTCACAAAATGGCACAGGGAAACATAGACATCAAATCAAACATTTCCAGTGATAAAGAGGAGCTGCCGACAGTACCTGTTTCACCAAGATAAAAATCAGCTTAACTATACAACAAAGCATTTCAAGAAAGAGCTAAACATTCTTTGACGTATCAGTGTGGAAGGAATGTAGAAAATCAAAGATAGTGTTCACCCATGTAAGTTGGAGATATGAGGTCATGCATGGGTTGAAAACTATCAATACTGTGTGTAGTTTTGCCTTCAAAAGACCTACTGTTAGTCTTCGACATGACAGCATACTGTGCAGAGTAATCTTTCGATGTTAAGGTTACTGCACTGTTTCTACTTGCAACATTACATTATCTGTCAAATTCACATTCAACTGCAGTTGCATGCCTGGTTTCAAGGAGATGTCTGCAATTCACCAACAGAAAAAACGTCCCGTTATGTTCAAGTACCTGCTAGAAATGAACTTAAAAAATATTGAAACATAAAAACCCAAATTTACACCATCTACATATGCCACGAAACGTGGACTAAGACACTCAAAAATTTGGGTGTTGGGACAGTTGCCCATCAAAAGGAGTTTTATAACAAATTCGTTATAGAAACAGGGAGATTGCAATTCCTCCAGGTAATGTTTGCTTGGCTCTGCAGAGCATTAAAGACAATCAAAATCAGATGTCAGTTTCCAGTGCTACACCTCAGTCAATCAGCCTGGATCCACCAACTGTAATTTTTTATAGCAAAACACCATTTGCATACAGCACAATGCGTGCAAAAATTTCATTATTTACATAGACGCAATGGGCAATGTCTTGTTCAGTGAGCAACAATGCTACATTTATGAAACAGTTGTGCGACACCCTGCAAAAAGCAATTATCGATTGGCTGTAGCAATCTTGATCACATGGAGTCATGACATTCCAACCATATCAATACTTCTTGAATTGAACCAAGCATGCTGAAAGAAAGCTTTTCCCATCTAAATTTTATCCATGTTTGGTCATGTGTGATTGGAGCATGGCTGTTATTATTGACATCGTGATAATCATGAGATGTGGTTTTACCAGAAAATGCAAAGAATTTCTTACTTGGCACAAATAAACAAGTCCTGATCCAAATCAATGAAGACAAATCTCTTTAAAACAATAAGAAATGGCAATTAGAATTTTTTGGACACATCAGGTCAAAACTAGAACATCTAGCTATTTGTGGAAAAATTTGTGGCAAGAATGCATGAGGACATCCCATAAAAATGTACCTGGACCAACACAAGGAGCCGCCTGGTTTCGGCGATTTTCGCAAAAAAAACAGCAGTTTTCGGTTGCCTTACCAACGCCCTAGCTCCTCTGCCCATTGCGCTAGAGAGCTGTTCAGCGGCTCAAACGGATCGGCCAGTC
>JGI24022J15233_10003182_pt1 | contig 16108 bp, 9 predicted proteins | sample Ectturendosymbi2_FD_15233 | JGI IMG/M metagenome (IMG submission 15233)
TGTNCGTAAAGTGATTGATTTACGCAATATGGTCCTGTGAAGCATTGGGTTCATTGCAAATCGATATCGCATCCCCCCCACCAAATTAGCCTGTGTTCACTACTGCACAAGTGTAGTATTTCCTGAACTGGCTGATATATTTGAATTGTTCAAGGGGGCCATTTTGAAGTGACATAGTTCTGAGTTTTATGGAGCAAAAACAGCTGAATTATTGCAAGGAATTGACAAGGATTGTGCTGAGGTGTCGAAGTCAAGCTTCAAAGAATTTTACAAAGTGACTCTTAACACTTTTAGAGCCGCCTGGTTTTGGTGATTTTCGCAAAAAAAACAGCAGTTTTCGGTTGCCTTACCAATGCCAATGCTGCTCCGCCCATTGCGCTAAAAAGCTGTTCAGCGGCTCAAATGGATCGGCCAGTCTAGTAGATTGCACTCGAAAAAAAATTTTTTGCTTGGAGGGTGCGAGTTTTTGTGAGTGACATCATAAGTGAAGGACTTTTTGGCCCACTTTGCCTGGCCCTGGGCGCCAACCGTTAGGTGGTAGTATTTCGCTGAAGTTTTCACTGGAAACTAGGCTATAATCCGAGGCTTTTGATACTTTGGATGACCTGCTGGGGTTTCGGGTTCAAAAGTTATGATGTTAGTTAGTAAAAATATTTGACTAATTAGCTAATTTAGATAATTAATTAATTTGTTTATTTTATAACTTTTCAACCAGATGATAACTTTTCAACCAGAAACGTTAGAAAGTCGATCAAAGGCTCAAAAGACTCGGACTCGAGCCTAGTTTCCAATGAAATCTTCAGCGAAACACTTTGACCTAGCGGTTGGGCTTAGGCCAGATAACATGAGCCAAAATAACCCTAAAACTATTTCACTTATGACATCAGTCACAAAAAATCTGCCCCCTCCAACCAAAAAATTTTTTTTCGAGTGCAATCTACTAGACTGGCTGATCTGCTTGAGCTCTTGAACAGTTCTCTAGCGCAATCGGTGGAGGAGCTAGGGCGTTGGTAAGGCAACCGAAAACTGCTGTTTTTTAGGCCGAAATCCAAGTACGAATATACCATAGGCCAGCTCTCAACGTGTTAAATACACAGACAAATGGTATCAACTTGACAAGCATCCAGCTAATGTCACCTGGATATTACTGAGGAATCAACAATTTAAATACGAAGAGGTAAAAGAAATGGTGAAGCAGATTGGTCCTCAGGTAACGATGGCAGATGAGTTGTTTGACGAGGTTTCCGCTCTCAATGGTATACTTCAAATTATTCCCGACGAAACATTCAATGAGGACAGCTCAGAGACAAAGTGGATGAAGCTTTTGTCTGAAAATGATTCTCTACCGCTCATATATAAGTTAGTGAGCATTGTGTTCTCTATTCCGCAATTTGGTCAGCCTAACTTGTTAGCATAGTATACACTATTTACAATGAATAAACACAGCGCCATGAATAAAAAAAGAATGCTAAAATAACAAAGCAATAAGAACAGAACACTGAATGTAAGAGAACTGCCTACAGTGTTTAAACCCAAAAAAGCAAAAACAGTGCTTGAAAGATGCTGAACAATGAAAAGGAAGAAGGAAGTACAAAATGAGCATCAAGTTAAGCAGGTTAAAATTAGTGCAACACTATATTCAATTAACCATTGCCAAAAATGAAAATATTTCGAAAACTGTAGTAACTTTTTTGGTCTTTGATAGTATGTTTGTTAACAGTTACTGTACTACATAAGTCTTGTCAAATTTTGTTTTTGTATATAATTCACAAATCATGCTTTCAGACTCTTCTGCAATACAGTGGGTATTCAATTTGAAAAGTCAATGCAAGTCGTAAAGAACCAAATTTGGAATTTTGATATAATGTAACATTAAATAACTGCATGTCCTCAAAAATAAAAACTAGTTCCATTACTAACTGTAACTGAAGTACTGGCATTAGTATGAAACGAAATACCTCAACTAATTTGTTAACACGTTGAGAGCGGGCCTACGGTATATTCGTACTTGGATTTTGGCCTAAAAAACAGCAGTTTTAGGTTGCCTTACCCACGCCCTAACACAAGTGTGGCTAAAGTGCTATGGAATCATCATAAATATACATCGTCACATCTCTGAAGAACACGGCAGGAGTACTGTAGAAAATTACTATCATGCAAGTGTACAGCCACGATGCAGAAAGCTCATCAAACTAGAGAAAGCCATACCAGTATCTCACACTATGTGGAGGTGTGCAAAGTGTATGCATTCATATTTATCTGGAATTAGGTGAGGCGCTCTGCGATGCAGCTGGCTACCTTGAAATTCCATTTGCATCATGCTGTTCTCAAATGCGAAAACAGCACAGATGTTATCAAAGGGACTTGTCATGGCATGCCAACTAAACAGTCCCCCTAGTTGCGCCCATGGATGTTTATATGCAGGCTTGATATTAGCATGCAAAATTGTAAGAAACTAAACCCCGACTTCCATCTTTGCCGGAACTAAACTGAATAACATGTTGCAGTGGAAATTGGCACTGGCGTAACGTTTGTACCGGACACATTCCCATTAGAAAAAACTTCCATGGTATAGAGCATGTAAGGGCTTGCCCCCCCTGGAAAATTCTTGATGCCCCAGTAGGGGGGTGTGCCCCTCGGTTAAGAACCACTGGTGTAAACAAAGAAAGGTACTGTGTCACATAGGGTTGGTGAAGGACTGGCAGTCATCTAATCAACCAACCCTGTTTGTCAGTTTTTGAAAAGTGTTGAAAAACAACAGTTGGAGATCAAATAGCAAAATAAGAAAAATGAACGAATGCAGAATATGGTGAAGAAAATTTGCAGGTGAAAGCGCATGCCTATGTACACAGATGAGTGGATTGAATTTAAGTGAAGGAATTTAGTATGGTTAAGAATATTTTTAACAAAATAAAAAAAAAATTTAAAGTGAAAAAGTAACAAAAACTAATTAAGGACGTTCAAAAGAAAAACAAAGCAAAACAGAAAAAACTAAGGAGTGAGCTTTAATATAAAAAATCATGGGATGTGCGTTTGGACACATATGAAACCAAATGTATACACCATTACAAGTGCTTCATTGACAGTGCACTTGAGAAAAAATTTTCTAAAAACTGTTATGTAACTGAAAAGCACAAGAAAAAAGTCAGAGCAAACCCTAAGATGACTGTTGCAATGGCCAAAGAACTGGAAACGCAATCAATCAAAGTTTTACCAGGTTGGCAATTACATGCTATTTGTTACCAAAAGGTTGAAAAAAGTGATGTTGACAGTACCACTGGCAGTGATGAAGAAACCACACAAAGATAATCTGCAAAATGCTACCTTAAATGCCCACTGGATGCTTGTTAAAAGTGTCTCCAATTGTTGCCCATAGTATACCAAAGAAACAAAGCAACAAAAGACACCGTAAGTGGTTCAAAGACTGGAGGCTGCTTGTAACACTTCCACTGGTGAAGAATCGTGTTACACTCATGACCAGACTGAACTTTCAACATCTGAGTTGAATGCATTGAAAAAGCATTCAAGTGATTTGCTTAAGTTTGATGCGTAAAGTGAAAGAAAAATTGTTATCAGCAAAATCATTCCACAAAAAAAACAACTGCTCACAATGAAGCCAAGGTCGTGGAGTGTAAAAAAAAGCTGCTGAATTCTTTGAAGTATCAATATCTGGTGAAAGAATCACAAAGCTTGAAGTCAACAAGTGGTATATTAGCAAAACCAACTTACAAGAGTAGAAACAAATTACCTCAGTTGGCACGTGAAGCTGTTCTATTTTATAAGAATGATGAGTACACTAGGGTTATGCCTGACAAAAGTTATTTGTCAGTGTTGCAAGAAACATGTACAAGCAAAAACGATTAACTCTTTGTAACTTGAAGGAACTGTGCATTTTAAGAGAAACATCTTGACATCAAAATTGGCCTTTCAAAATTATGTGGCTTGTGCCCTGAAAATTATGTGGCTTGTGCCCTGAATGGTGTATTAATGTTTTACATAGTGGTGCACACTCAGTGTGTGTGCACAAGACATCATCTTACTATGCTATGCTCTAAACCTGAAGCAAGATTACAAAGATTTGGTGTCTGTAATTGTGTGCAGCACAGAAAATAAGATGTGCATGATTCGCAGATGCAGGAGTTGCCCTAGAGAAGATATTTTATATCAGTTTTTAACAGATAAGCTGACAGGTGAATCTACAGATAATATACTATACATGCAATGGCAATCCACTGATCAAACAACATTGAAAACCTTAGCTGAGCTATGTTCAACCCAAATGGCTTACTGAGCCAAAAATTATGTCATTATCTTAACTGCGGCTGTACATTGAATGACATATTAATGAGGGCTGCACATTAAAGGCTTACTTTGACATTAGCAAACTGAATTTAGTTTAAACTAAGGTACTGAAAGCATTCAAATCCTAACTGCAATGGTAAAAGACGTCATAAAGTTGCATTGAAGACTCCCTGCATCAAAAATGTCAAATTCAAGATTGTCAAAATAAGAATAGGTTGTCAGAATATAAGACACTTCAACTACAGCGAAAATCTAAACTGAGCCGCACAAAACCTTCGACTGGGCCGCATGCGGGCCAGGGTTGGACATAGCTGCCTTAGCTGCTGCTCCATCATCTATTGTACATATGATTTTGCTGCTAGCAATTTTTCTTTAACTTCAAGCATCAAATTACACAAATCACTTGAATCCATTTTAAATGCATTCAACACAGATGTTGAAAGTTCAGTCTGATCTTGATTGTAACACGCTTCTTCACCAGTGGAAGTGTTAAAAGCAGGCTTTGCCTGAAGTTTGCCACTTCAGTATTAGCATGAGTAGCAATTGGTGACACTTGACAAGCATCCAGTTTTTGTTTGAGGTAGCATTTTGTGGGATGTCTTTGTGTGGTTTCCTTATCATTGCCTTCATCACTGTACTGGTAACAGAACTGATTTGAAAGCTGCTTTTACTGAGTCTGTCAACATCACTTTTTTAACATCATCTCTGCAGCCTGTGAGTGTGGTGTGGAAGAACAAGCTGCCAACCATGTTGTCCTACAATGTCTAACCCATCAACCTCCCTATAGACTGCACAATCCAACAGTTACGGATGATGAGACAATTGAATGGCTGCTAAACACCTGCCCCAAAATCTAGTGCGGCCAAGCAGTGGATTGAAAGAACTGCTCAAATGACAAAGAAGATATTTTTAACATTTTGGTAACAAATAACACATAATTTCCAACCTGATAAAACTTGCCAGTTCCTCGACCACTGCAACAGTCACCTCATAACAGGGGTGGACAAACTATGGCCTGTAGGCCACATGCGGCCCACAAGATCATTTTGTGTGGCTGCAGTACAGCCACACAGAAATACATAGTACATAAATTGAGTCTGTGTTAAAGTAATGTTATAATTTGAGCAGTGTTTATGTATACTATAGTGTCAATGTGAAATAAAACAATATAAGGTATAAAATAGTATCATGAAATCATATTCGGGAACATAAATCGTAACTGAAGTAAATAATGTAATATATGCAGCCCCTGGTAGAAATAATGTTTTCAATGTGGGCTTCCATAGAAAGTGTTTGCCCATCGCTGCCTTGTGGTTTGCTTTGACTTTTTTCTATTGCATTTTAAATACATCACAGCATTTCCATAATTTTTTCTCAAATGCATTGCCAATGATGCACTTGTAGTGGTGCATACATACAGTTTCAAGTGTATCCAAATGTCATAGCCAAGATCTGCATTTCAGCAAGATTTTCTTGCTTTATTCTTGTATAGGTAAGTTTATGACATTTGTCCCCTAAAGATTTACCCAGTGAGCAGTTTACAATAGTTTCCATGTTGTAGTAACTCGGAGAATGATTAATTAATGTTCAGAATCTTAAAGAGAAAAACAATCTAAAAATATTACAGCAATATAAAAAACTACCAATTGATATACCTATTTGGAAATGTATTATTTTTAGCATCTTTTTCCAAAAATTTCTTGGGAACTTTGAAGTTACATATCTTCTTTTAGACAAAACTTACATCAATCAAATTTGGTGAAATTATAACACCATATTTGCTTTAATAAATGAAAATAGAGAAATTTTTTTGCCAACACCCCAAAATATTATCTAGAAGACAAGGTTTAAAAAAAATTTAATAAAAAATTTCAACCCAAAATTTTGTGTTGGAATCATCTTTTCAATATTTTAACTTCAAAAATGAATTCCTTGGCTCAAAAAATGGTGAAATATATACTTGTTTTCATTGTAAAAATCCTTCCAAGCAAAGAGTTATTGCTAAAAATTGAACATGAGAAATGAAAAATTTGTTGTGCTTGCCCTTAAACATCCACCTAGTGGTCAAAATTTCAAAATGCTGTATCTCGGCCACTGTTAAGATACTTCAAAAATTTTGTTTGCTATCATAATTTTTTTATCTCCATGTGAGAAGTAGCAAAATCCGTGAGTAGTGGTTACAAAACTTTAAAAACTTTAATGATTATAAATGGATTGACCCAAAAGCTGTACCAGGCCATATCATTGGAAATTCGTAATCTGAAAACAATAGACTGGAGACCAAGACCTGAAACCGGAAAGACTAAGACTTGCAAAAATGGTTCTTGAGTCTGAGTCTCAAGATTTCATCAATGGTTTTTATGTTAAAAATTTGGAGCGATGCCGACTAGAAACATGTAAAAGTTTTTAGTTTGGCTCACCAAGTTGTGAGTACATAACATGCTGATCATAAGGATCAGAAATTGTGGATGTACTAAAAAATCGTGAGAGATCTATAAAATTCAAAATTTATATATCAATGGTAACTGTATGCCATCTTATAATTTCTTTTACTGTGCAAGCTTTAATATCTGCCTTCCAGATTGCAAATACAGTGGAATTCAGATACAACAGCAGTTCACCTGCAAAGATGCTTTTTCTCTGGTTCAGACAGAATTCTTATCTTTTACATGCATTGGAGTTCAGCTATAACAACTTGGGCTATATCATCAGTTCACCTATAGCGATGCTTTTTGTCAGTCCTTGCAGAATATTTTGCTTGTTAATACTGACAGAATTTGCAAGTTTTCTCCACAGTGTAATGTGTAAGCTCAGCTATGTGGAGCCACCACATAAATATTTTATGACCCGATAGGAACACATTTAAGTGGCCAATTGATGAGTCGTAACAGGTTTGATGTAAGGTTAACGTCAAGGATTGCCCCATCAGCAGCATTGGATACAAATCGTTGCATGAATTTTACTGTATAGTACTAGGAATTGTTGCGACTGTAGCCAGTTTGATTGACAATCTTGGAGAAGCAATGTGTAAATAACGTCGAACAAAAAAAAAACAGTATCCACCCCATTAAGGAAAAAGTATCACTCATTGTGTCGTTCAACAGTGAAACTGGTGCAAACGTGGCAAAACTTCCAAGAGGTTTCAATATCACAGGAACAATGTTGACTACAACTTTTAAAAATAAAGGCAAAATAATTTCTCACTTTTTCTTGTCAGAGTATACACGACAACATGATATACAATAAGCAGCAATCCTAATCAAAGAAAAATGTTGACCCTTGCCAGGTTTTGGCATTGAACTGAAAAGACATTATTTTAGGAACAATTTGTTTTTGTTCAGCTTTTGTGACAATTCGCCTATAACAATGCTTCTCCAGCCGCATGAAGTGACTTTATAGGGCAATTCTACTATATATTGACTTGAGTCACTATACAAGGATTAGAAAATCTTGATGCTGTTGAATTGTAGGCATAAAAATAATGGATGCTATGTTGCATAGATTAAATGTTTTTGTAATTGCTAACATTTTGTTTTTGGTCTTCAATACAGAACAGGATTTTTGTAAAAAATAGCAATTCTAAGGTCTTTATCAACTAAGTGTAAAAATGGGAATACTTGAAAAGATATCTGAAATAGAAAAAGAGATAGCCCGAACACAAAAGAACAAAGCAACAGAGTATCATCTTGGTCTGTTGAAAGCCAAACTTGCCAAGTATAGATCACAACTTTTGGAAGGTTCCAAAAGTACTTCTCAAAAAGGTGAAGGGTTTGATGTTATGAAATCTGGAGATGCAAGAGTAGCTTTAATAGGCTTTCCATCTGTTGGCAAATCAACACTTCTATCAACATTGACTTCGACTTCTAGTGAATGTGCATCTTATGAGTTTACTACACTTACTTGCATACCTGGTGTCATTCAGCATAATGGAGCAAACATCCAGCTGCTGGATTTACCGGGGATAATTGAAGGTGCTGCAGCTGGAAAAGGACGTGGTCGCCAGGTTATTGCTGTTGGCAGAACAGCTGATATGGTTATGATGATGCTTGATGCTTTAAAAGGTGATGTTCAAAAAGAGTTGTTGACGAAAGAGCTAGAGGCAGTTGGAATACGTTTAAATAAGCGAAGGCCAAATATTTACTTCAAAGAGAAAAAAGGTGGCGGAATATCGATAACAGCCACATGTACTTTAACAAAAATCTCAGAAAAAATGATTCAACTTATACTTCATGAGTATAAAATTTTTAATGCTGATATTGTTTTTCGAAATGATTATGGGGAAGATGAACTGATTGATGTTATAGTTGGCAATCGGAAGTATATGCCATGTTTGTATGTGTACAACAAAATTGATCAGATTTCAATTGAGGAAGTAGATAGAATAGCCCACCAGCCACACTGTGTTGTGATTAGTTGCAACATGCTCCTTAATCTAGACTATTTAAAAGATATGATGTGGAAATACCTTGCTCTCATCACTGTTTATACCAAAAAGCCTGGGAAAAAACCTGACTTTGATGACGGATTGATTCTGCGATCAAACAGCACAGTTGAACACGCCTGCCATACTATTCACAGGACTCTTGCTCAAGATTTTAAATACGCACAAGTGTGGGGCAGAAGTGCAAAGTATAATGGACAACATGTTGGTTTAAGCCATAAACTCTGTCATGAAGATGTGGTTTTGGTTATGAAGAAGTAATAATGTCATAACCACAAGAAACATGTTTTTAAAATCTGACTGTGGGTGAAGTTTAATCTTATTCAGCATGCTCTTTCATGAGCTGAACTTGCTTTTGTGGTCAAGCAGAAATGTTTTCTTGTCCATTTGTGTCAACAACAATAAGTGAATGTATGGATGAAAGTACTTGTTGCTCTGTCAAGGTCATTTGCATGAAAGTTGGGAACTTTTTTTTTGCTGAAACATTTTGGTCATTTCAGAAAAGTGTTTTTAAGCCTGGGTAATTTCCTTATAATTCAACCCATGGCTGGAACCACATGGTTTAGGATTTCGTTCTTTTTCACATGTGTTTGCAGCTACAAGTTTTTAGGAAAAATGACACCAATTTTGCAAAAGTCTATCGAACGTTTTTTAATTTATCACTGCTTTTGTATTTTCACCACTAGATGGGATTTGCACTGATGAGCAACGCAAAAATGACTAACTCTAGATCTGCTAGTCCAATCCTAATGAAATTGGTGTCCATACCCATGTTTTCTAGGATGGGCTTTCTAAATATGCAGTTTAAATTTACCTAAATCCATTACTTTTCATGATATTTGCGTTTCTGCCCCCCTACATTGCTCACCTAATTTGGGATGGATGCTGAAAAAAAAATTTTTTAAATTTGTTGCTTTAGATAGCAAACATAGCTGTGTTTCCAAACATACTATTCTCAAGACTAACATTTGTGAACTTCTACAAAAAAATCACAAATAAATGCAGAAGAATTGGCTCTAACCAAATTTCCTTTGTCTGCTCTATGACATCACAAGTGACTTTCAGATTCTATCTGTTACTTAACAGTTTTGTGAATTGCTAGCTAATGACTTTATAAATACCTGTAATATGATAGAAACTGCCCTTGGTTACTTGCATACAGGTTGTCTTTTAGTGTTTCTTGTGGAACATATCCACTTGAACAGTCCTTTATAAACAGTTTAAGGTTGATATGACCTAGCATACTCAACTGAAGACTTCAGGTTTGTTTTTGAGTTCAAAGCATCTCATTCAATTGAAGTGTTAGAATGCAATGAAGGTAGATCCTATTAGATTGCCAATAAAGTTTAGAGGTTGGGTAAACTTCAATAAATTCAGTTAAAACAAGTTTGATAAAATTCATAGATAAGAATACATCATCCTAAAAACATTGTTTAAATGAAGTATGTTTTTGTTATACACAACAGGAAAGTAACTGCAGACACCTGAAGTCTTCAGTTAAGTATGCTAGGTCACATCAACCTCAAAGAAGTTCCACAAGAAACACTAAAAGACAACCCTTATGCAAGTAATCAAAGGCAGTTTCTATTATATTACAGGTATTTATGAAGTCATTAACTAGCAATTCACAAGACTGTTAAATAACAGATAGTATGTGAATGTTACTTGTGATGTCATAGAGCAGAAAAAGGAAATTTGTTTAGAGCCAATTCTTCTGCATTTATTTGTGATTTTTTTGTAGAAGTTCATAAATGTTAGTCTTGAGAATAATATGTTTGGAAACACAGCCCTGTTTTCTATCTAAAGCAACAAATTTTTTTCGGCATCCATCCCAAATTAGGCGAGCAATGTAGGGGGGCAAAAACGCAAATATCATGAAAAGTAATGGATTTAGGTAAATTTAAACTGCATATTTGGAAAGCCCATTCTAGAAAACATGGGTGTAGAGACCAATTTCATTAGGATTGGACTAGCAGATCTAGAGTTATAGTCATTATTGAGTTGCTCATCAGTGCGAATGCCATCTAGTGGCAAAAATACAAAAGCAGTGATAAATCAAAAGCCGCTCGATCAATTTTTGCAAAATTGGTGTCAATATTCCTAAAAACTTGTAGCTGCAAACATCGTGAGAAGAAGCGAAATCCTAAACCATGTGGTTCCAAAATTCAGAAATTTGGGTTGAATTAGAATGAAATGACCCGCCTATATTTTCAAACATTCTGACTGAAATGACTTAATTTTTTCGGTCATTTCAAAAACACTGGTCTATAACCAAACAATAACCCAAATTGGGAGCAGGATGTAATTTAGAAAGGGATAATCGTCTTAGCATAACTAATCTTAATTTGTAGGGAGTATGCATGTGTATGGCTTTTATATTAGGCATTTATCTGTATGTAAAATTTTCACATGATGTAATGGAACATGTTGGGAGGCGGTGCATGATATGCTCGTACTATGTAATCACGCAAGAGCTGCTATTTTTGCAACTCCATAACTCGCCAGGTGATTGAGCTAGAGATCTATTCAAACCCTCAAAAGATGTGGCAAGTCTTCTAATTCGGATTTTTAAAAAACTGGCAAGTTTTGGGTGTTGTGGGTGACATCATAAGTGGGGGTAGGTTTAGGCATTTTTGGCCAAGGTCATCAAGCTCTGTGCCCCAACCACAAGAGCCAATTTTTTGACTTAAGTTTTTAGTGGAAACTAGGCTATAATCTGAGTCTTTTGATTGGCTTTCTACATTTCTGGTTCAAATTTTATGGCCAGAAAAGTACAAATTTGGGTAAAAAATCTTACCCAAACTTGGTTTTTTTATCCAAATTTTGCTTTTTGGTCATGACGTCATGGGTAATTTTTGAACCAGATTTTTGTAAATCAATCCTTGGTTAATTTTACCCAAATTTCGTTTTTTTGGCAATAACGTTTGAACCACAAACCATAAAAAGTCAATTAAAGGCTCAAAAGACTCTGATTTTAGACTACTTTCCAGTAAAAGCCTGAGCGAAAGACTTCGCTCCTGCGGTTGGGGCCCAGGACCCGATAACCTCAGCCGAAAAGGCCTAAACCTACCCCACTAATGATATCATGTCCACAAAAAGACCAAAACCTTCCAATTTTTTAAAAATCTAAACTAGAAAACTTGCCACATCTTTTGAGGTTTTGAACAGCTCTCTAGCACAATCAACCGGCGAGTTACAGAGTTGCAAAGTGGCATGAAAATGCGGGATTTACAGCTAAATCCACCTGGTGCCGAAGGTGTTAAGTTAAGTGAACATGTATATTATTGTATTATGTGCATGATTCATTGCATTTTGCTGTTTTCATTGGTCTTTCCCATCATTGTTTGATCTCGGTTTGTTTCCTGGTGCTGATTTTGGTGATGGTGAATTGGTGATCACAGCCTTGTTTGTATAATTTTTGGTACCCATTGAACAAACTTTTGTATTAGCTGTTTGAAAAATTATGAGTTTCAACAATGTATTTAGTGATGGCTTTGTTGTGCAATGAATATGGTAAAACTTGTTTAGGCTTAGCTGTTTTAGCATTCTGATTTGCTTGGCACATGACATATTATATACTTGAAATATTTTATTTGGATGAAAGCTTTGCTAACTGTTTAATCCTAATAGTGTTGTACAAAGAGTAAAAATGAACATTCTATATGATCATTTTGAAATACATACTGCTTGCATGTACCATCATAGCCTGCTGTTGTCGAAATTAGCCAATGATAACTTTGTGTCTTGGCCTTTATTGGCATGAAACAAGTACATAGCAGTAATTCAAAGTTCATTAAACCATGCTAGAAAGGTTATGCCCGATCTCTGCAAATTGGCACACATAGATGGTTGCCTTTGGAACTAAGAGTTGATTTCACTTGGATGCACGCCAGATACTTAAAAATATAGAAAACTCCTGAGGCTTCAGTTTGGTTTTGAATCTTTGGAATGTTAGTGATCTTATTAGATTTCGGCGAAGAAACCAGTGCTAGTTTGATCTATTTTTTTGAAACCAATTTTTATTTCTCCATGTTGGTAAACACTGCACAAATGTTTGCTTTCTGTCATTTCAGAAAGCTTCATTCTGTACGACTCCTCAGTTTAAGATGTTGTGCAAATGTTTGCTTGTTTTTGGCCTGGTTAAAACTTACTGGTTTTACGATGATTGTAATGTCTTTCTTGTGTATTTCTTGCTAAATTTAGTAACATGATAAACAATTGGTTTTGTATGCAAACATGTTTGCAGTGTGATAAACTAAATATAAGTTATTGCTTGTGTGTTGCTATTGTTATTTTGATGCATTATGAAATTAATAGAACATTTATCTGTTTAGATCTGAACGTTTTATTGTGTGTTGTCATTACTTTGTAAAATGGCAGTACCAGCTGTATGCACTGGTGAAAACATAAATTTCGAGCCACCTTTGCTTAATGAGTCTGATATCTTGCAATGGATCCAAAATGGAGATATTGGTGAGTCTGCACGCAATATAACCCTGGAACAACTGAAAAATCCTACACCAGCTCTTGCATTACAACTCTGTGCCTGCATTATAGAGAAGCTTGATTTTGACTGTGATAACTACAACCAAGCTCTTATTATTGATGTCTTATCCAATCCAGACTTATTTCGTTCAAATATAATGTTGATTCTAAATTTCACCGAAATTTTAAACAGATCTATTCCTAAACTGGCACTCCAACCACGCGATCTGCTCTATCCCAAGTGGAAACAGCTGCGAAGATTTCTGTCAAGCACTATCAACTATGTGCGCTCATGGGATGAAAACATGTGCACATATGAAGAGTTAAGTGTCGCTTCATACAAACTAGCTGAAAAATCAACTGAGCTTAAGGAGCAAAATGCAAAGCTGGAAACAGTTTTGCAAGAGGTAAATATTTTTCTTGCAGACCATGAAAACGAATTTTCTAATCAGAGAGAAGAGCTTGCCCAACTAAAAAGACAGTTTGATGAAATTCTTAAAAGACAAAGCAAACTGCATGAAAATAAAGCTGCAGTAAAGAAAGAAGTGTCCCAGCATGCTGAAGAACTCGAAATGCATAATGCGGAATTCCACAAGCTTGTGCAAGAAAAAGACAATGTATCTGCACTGGTTGTTAGCAGTCCTGACAGGCTTCTAAGTGAACGGCAAGCTCTGGAGGAAACATTGAACATTGTGAAAGGAGAGTGTATGGAAACTGAAGACAAAGTTCGGGAGGTCGAACGAAAAGTAGCTCGTGTTAGAGAGACATACGATTTGATTGAGTATGATCTACAACAGCTCGCTGAGGCCAAAGATTTCATGAAGAGCATCCGAGACTTGCGGGACAGTTTGCGAAAGAACCACTTCGAGACTGAATCTCGTTCTCTTGAAATAGGAAAACTGCGACGGGAAGTCGAAAATCTTACGCTGCAGTTGGCCTCCTGCAAAGAGCAAGCTCGAAGAACAAAACTTAGGTTGGAGAAACAGCTGCAGAATTTGAAACAGAATATTGCTGACATGAGCAGTGAAATTGGCTTGCTTCATTCGCAGGCAAAAACCAAGGGCCTGCAAGTCAAAGCTGTGATGCAAGAAATTGAGGTGCAGGATAAACATCTTAAGGATTATGAGGTGAATCATAAAGCCAATATGGAGACACTACTCGCAAAGAAAAATGCCATTTTTAAATGTTTGGAAGAAATTTCTTTCTGCTTCTCAGAATGTATGGAGCACGAAAGTGAAAGGTTTGAGAAACTTTTGCAGCCTTGTGCTTGACTGCAGTGCTGATACCCTTAGCCCGGAATCGTTCGTTAATAGTATATTACACATTGACAAAGATTAAAATACGTTTTAGCTCACCAGAAGTGCTCATTTTTATATGGTATGTTGTGCATTTCAGAGGATTATGATTGTGCACACAAAAATGTAGGTCTGCAGCAAGGGAAGTGGAGCCAGAACTCAAAGTTTCAGGCTCTAGCTCTAGGCATCTAATTTTTTTGGCTCCGGCTCCAGAATGATTTTATCCATTTAAAAATAAAAAGCATTGAATTGTTTGTACAACTTGCTTGCCCTGCAAACTAGGGCTGTGTAACCAGAAGCCAAATTTCAGGCTCTGGCTCCATTAAAAGTTTTTGGCTCCAGCCATCCAAAATTGCTTGGGCTCCACCTCCACAGCCCTGGCAGCAGTCACTGTTCGATTTGTGTTTTTCGTGCGGAATAACTGCATATACAGTGTGTATATGCATACATGCGACAGCTGTAAGTCAGAGTGACAAGTGTGGTAGCGGAAGAAGCATTTACTAGTAGGACAGCATTTAGTTCATGCTGCAGAATGTTTGTTTACTGCCCACACACTTAGCAGGTAGTCTCTGTATGACGTAAACCAATCAATTGTTAACATTTATCAACCATAGTTGCCAGTTTTGAACTTCGTCGCAAACGTGTTGATGGTTTGGCAAACATCAGTTTCCTACTTTCTAATCTTTCTTTCGAAAGCATTTCCGAGTAGATTCACAAAAGATTTGCTGCCAGACACTTATGAACTATAGGGCGTTTTTTCCCTAAGAAGTGGATACTGCAGTTGGGTCTTAACCTAGAGTCGTTATAGGCAATGTCAAACCTGAGAAACTTAGTGCAACAAGGCTTTGCCCCATCAGATATTATTGTTTGTTCACTTCCCAATTTCTGAGTGCTTCTCTCTTTCAGTATCATGGCTGATCCAGCCTTTGATGTACTATGTTGTTTTCCCTTTTGTTCAGTTACGTGCACTCGTGCAGTCTCCCATAATTTCTCAGGATTTTATATAAATGTTTAAAGTTATTGATAAAAGTAACACGCTGGGCACCCCTTGTTTGTTTTCCTGGGATTCTACCACTTGGAGAAATATTTTCAAGCTCTATTTTGTGTATAACAAGACCCAGGCCAAAAATTTCAGCTGTCTTTGTTCTATACAGCGTGGTCCAACTACAGGCCCACAGACCACAGATAGAATTTTAAGGCCCGCGAGCTTTCTCAGTATTGATTGCTGTGTTCTTGTTACAGTAGGCAATTTTAATTAGAATAAGCATAATATCTTTTGATAATAATGTACAATATTAACGGTGTTAGACTAGGCTACAGAAAGCTTCTAGAAATTAGTCAGCAAAGATGATAGGTTTCCCAAACTGAAAGATTTCGCATTAAAAATGCACTCCTTGGAAGCACATACGTGTGCCAGAGTACATTTTCTACCATGAAGCAAGTCAAATCTAAAAACAAATCGAATGGCAGACAAAACACCATACCATAGTCTCCGACTTGCTGCCACTAAACTAACATTGTATTGATAAAGCAACAATAGTGTCAGGGAAGCCTCAACCACAAGCATCGCAATGATAGAGATTTG
>JGI24022J15233_10003184_pt1 | contig 16104 bp, 9 predicted proteins | sample Ectturendosymbi2_FD_15233 | JGI IMG/M metagenome (IMG submission 15233)
CNNNTTGAAAGCACGTATTTAGTTTGTCTTGTCAATACTTATGCAGTGCGCGGCAGAACGAAAGTACTGCGCGGGGGTTCTAGGCCAGCTGCGCGGCTGCGCAGCCGCGCAGCTTAGAGGGAACATTGGCTACACGTATTTGTCACTATTTCGTGACGAGTCTGAAAAACAAGTTTGTACGACTAGCTTGTATCTAATTGTCGCAAAGAGCTGTTTTCAAGTTGCCACAGTGAACTGCAGTTGGGCTTTTGACTCAGTTTCCGCAGTTTTCAGGTATGCTTTCGTTCAAACGTGCTGAGTAGATTTCATCCAAGCTTTTTCAAGTACGAAAAAGTTCTGCTACAAAACTACAATGCACTGTTAAGGGTGAGGCTGGACACTTTACGGCGCGTTTAGATCAACGCAGAACCAAACGTGTTTAGTCCAAACGTTGACAAACAGTGATATTCAATGCATCAGGTCATTTCTATCCCATTGTAGATCCGCCACGCTTGGCAGTTGCTTGTTCAAAATATCTGTTTGTTTTTTCACTTTCTCCAACCAGTTTCGGAGACTTTCGATAAAACTGTTTTAACGCTTGAAATTCGGAAGGTCCTTCATTTATTTATGTCTCCTGTCGAGTCGACGGAAGACGCAAAGGCCCCATACTGTAGGTTTGTGAGACCAAGCAGGCCGAGGACAAGTAGTTTGTCGTGGTGGCCTGGTCTGAACGATAATAACAACGATTACTCTAAGTGCAGGAAAGTTAACGGGGCAACGGATTCGTTCCTTTTCGCGAGATGAATGAGTAACATGACGAAGTACATGCTTTAAACATTCTGAGCAGCGTAACATTCAAATGCATATAGACTGGAAGCATTTGACCTTCGCAGTTCCAAATGGAATAATTTGTTCATTTTGAGTGCATACCGTTATGAAAAAAATGATGAAGCTGATGGAAAAACTGACAAACTGAGTTGCTGATTTTTATGCTGTAGGGATAGGCACCAGAGCATTTAGAATGAAGGCAGGCAGTTGCAGCCAAGAGTTTTGCTGATAGTTACCGATATTTCTCGTTAAAAAATAGTATTTGGCTTTGCATTTCAGGTCCGGCAAGCGGCGAATGGCTGGGTCGGAATGGGAGTGAGTGAAAACAAGAGAATGGCCGACACTGATGTGTACACTGGGTGGATTGGTCGGAGCGGACAAGCTGTTGTCCTTGACAGGCATGCCATATTTTGTACTTTATAAACAATTAGGTGCAGAACAATTGTTTCTGCTTTTGCACGTATTTTATCTCTGTAGGCTTTTCACGTTTGCGAAACACCGCACTTCTGAATTTCTTTGAAGCTTAAGAAAACCATAGAAGCAATTCAAATTATTGCTGCTGTTTCAGATTTTAAAACATATCTAACTTTTCGAACCACAAATTGCTTTGTGAATTTCATATTAATATGCCCTTAAAGTAAACATTAAATGAATCGCCGCCATTTACTTTTGGCTCAATCTTTTTTGCTGAGGCGACAGTGAAGTTTCTCGGAGTTGTTTTTGTCAAACTTCACTCTGTCCTTACCCCTTGTTGGAATGTCCATGTTCCAACCCAAATGCAATGTAATAGTAACACTTTTTTGGTCTTGATTAGAGCAGGCTGAAATTCGAATTTCAAACCTACGACCTATAGGGGGAGAAGGTCTCACAAACACTCTACAAACCAGCCTCAGGCTGTTAATCATAATCACAGCACAAACACTGTTCAAGTTGTGCGATGCCTGGCCAAGCTTATCACAGATTAAATTACCAAACATAACAAGTTACGAAAACTATAATTTTTAGGAATTTTAAAGACTCTTCTACTCATTTTCAGATGGGCTAGAGGCTACTCTCTACCAGAAATCGATCAAGTTCAGAATGTAGACAATGTTAAAGGAACATACGAAAATGGAATCCTGGCCGTACAGGTATTGTCACCAGCTATATCGTTGGTTTGTTTCACAGTAATCAAACCACAAAGCACAATTAATTTGTCCATTTGACGATCCGTTTGTTTTTGTTAGAAGTCTTTAACTTCTTAATTACCGCAAAAACCGGCTTATTCGGCGCAGTACATCTTTGAAAGCAAAACGTTTTGTTGTGGTCATGTTTCCTATATTTAAGTATCCAGTTAATATTGATACACAAAATTTGATATTGCCTCAGACATATCGGTCTGCTTGGTATGAGCTCTGGGTTCCTCAATATACGACCCTTCGTATTATTTCAAAGGAACCACATTCATGTCGAATTCGTTTTTTCCAACAACAGTTCACAAGACCATCGGACACGAAAGATGAACAGCAAGACTTCGCGTTCACTGACACAGCATGCCGCCATCTTCTTTTCGCACACGGAGCGTTGGCGCCGGACGGCTCAGACATCACCTATCATACGAGAAGATACATCGCGACAGAAAACAAGGTTGCTTGCGCGCAGGACGTGTTGGCCACTGTCGCTTTTTTTAAACGTGTTTTTTGTATTTCTAACCGGACGAATACAGAACGTCGAAAGGATAATTATTGAATCAACGAAACGCAAATAACGAGTCCAATCACAAAAGTTGAAATCACGATCACATCTGCTTGCTGCCGACATTTCTCAGTGAAGAAATTCGCCACATCGAGGGGTCTACCTTGATAAGCGTAAAGTCATTAAAATCAATATGAATTTAACTTCAAAAACTATTGAGAATTATTATTAAAATTTTCATTACATCCACTTTAAAATTGCGCCTATTATCGAGGCATATACATCTTAAGTCTAACTATGTGGGACATCATTTTCATGCACAGTAAGTTGTTAGAAAAAATGACTATACGAACAATTCTAACACGCTGCTCGAATGGTTTGAAAACAGCAATGAATTGCAAATGTGACTCCTGACAAAAATGGAGGTTTTCTCCTTAAACAACTGTAACGGAAATAGAATGAAAAGAAAACGATAGTACTTACGGTACTGAAGCTTTTTTTCAGGTGTGCATTCGCGCTTGCCAACAGCTGCAGCCTCCGGCTCCGGTGGTTGCCAGCTCTACAACCAGTTCGTACATGAAAACAACTTCAAAGAAAGAAAGACCAGGGACCAGTTTCGGAAAAGAAACTGAGTCGGATGGCGCAACGCAGGAGGGAAAGGTATTATGTTTACATGAGCATAGCTAGTTCGTCAACTGAAAGGAGTCCAGCCCCATTTTATATAGTAAAGGAATGTATGTTACCTTTTGAATTAAACATTGCTAACCGCATTGATCGACTGGAAGTGCGCGCAGCACTGAAGGTTTTCTTTTGCGGAAAATCCCTATCTGTGAGTAGAACGAATACGCCTTTGTCGCACAAGAGACCAAATCAGTGCGGCAGATAGAGTTGCAAACCAAAACGATTGACCAAATACATGTTGCTTGGCAAATAATTTCCACTTAGCCAACATGAATAGTTACAGTTTTGTACATTCTTTACTTGGACATTTGCTGCTATTTACACAATGCCCAAAGCATTCGCTGGCAACCGGTCGAAGCACAGTTGAGAACCTTTTGGTTGCACACTGTATTTTTAATTTCTTTGTCTCAAAACAGGTTTTGCCCACCACTGAAACTGATGCCCACGGAGCAACATCCCCTACAAGAGGGATCATCTATAGGTCCAGTTTGGGTCGAACAATAAAATTCCGTGGAGAGATGCGCATCATCAACTTGCGATACAAGAACACATATTCTGACCCAACATCAGCAGCTCACAGGGACCTTGCAGCTCATCTGAAAACCCATGTGAGATATTTTTGTATAGACAAGATCAGAGGTATAGGACTAAAAAAAGAGGTGTGGGAACGCCGCTGACACACCAAATAAAAAGGAAGATTGCACAAAATAGTTCGAATAAAGTGAGCATTTGCCTACACGAATTTCTGCTCTGGGTCTTCCTGTTTCACTGTAGCGCTACGGTGCTTTACACGAGATAACTTGCGATTTATTCATTTATGTTGCTCCAGGCGCTACACGTAAAAGTTGAAATGAAAAATCGAAATCTTCAAGTAACGTTACTAGTGCAAAAAGGTGCGGGAATGCGTTCCACGCCAAAAAAGGTGTGGGAACGCATAGTACCCATGCGTTCCCACCCTACCACACCCCTGGATAAGATGCGATTTTAGTCGCATTTAGACGCTGCAGAACCGGAACACAAAATACAAATGAACTAAGAGCCTTTGCTATGCATTTCTAGTAGCAACGCAATAGATCGCTTGGGTTTGATTTTGATGGTATAAAAGTAGTTGTCTATATAAGTATGAGCAGCAATACCGCTATTTATATTGGGGAAGAGCCTAAAATGGTGTTTTAGCAACGGCGACGAAAAGCTGACCTATTTTATAGTGATTAAAATTGTTTGCTGTTGTTGGTGAACAAAATTTATCTTTAACTCGTTTCAAGTCATCCATTTGTTGCTCTGCATGTGCGCAGATTGGAATAACATTCAACCACACCGCTTTGGTAGAGGATAATCTGATCAGAATTGGTAGTGTTACCGTGACATCCATCACCATGGGAACGAGACGACGCGTACTCGTCAGATACGACGGCAGCGCCTTGATTTCAGCACGGTTCCGCTCTACTAAACAGATACAGGTAAGTCCATGCAGCGTAGCTCTCAGTTTGTTAGAAACGATATACTGTAAGATATAGCCACCAGGAAAGAGCAACTCTGATATCTGGGACTGTCTCAGAAACTATATGAAAATGGTACTCCGGTAATAATTATTATCTTAAAAACTATTCGGTAAAATCGCACAAGAACAAGTTTTTTTCGCAATCGGCATTAGGTTTGCATGAGGCGAGGCGAGACCATTCCATGTACATAGATTATGACGTACTTTAAGGTACACCAGAGTATCGCAACAGACTTGTCACATACTGTTTTTCTATTCGATTGTTTCGCAACAGACTTGTCACATACTGTTTTTTTATTCGATTGTTTCGCAACAGACTTGTCACATACTGTTTCGTTATTCTGGTGCTGTGACCACGAGCGCGGGAAAAGTTGTTTTCATAAAAATGCAGTTGTTTATCTTCTGTCTGCAGTTGTTTATCTACTATCTACATCGTACTAACAAACTAAAAATGATCTGCAGGTGACAAAAAGTTAGCTACGTAAAAATCATCCAGAATGATTATAGTAATTAGCCTCCACAAGGTGATATCAGAAGATTTTTTTAATAGGAAATCGATCTCACGTAACTCTATGCATACTTAGTCCTGAAAATGTATTCAAAAGAACCCTGAAATACTGTTCTGTTGGAACAAGATTTCAGTTTTTATTTCAACAGGATTTAAGGTTCTATTTGAATAATATTTCAGTTCTTTTTCAATAAGATTTAAGGTTCGAGTTTTAATAAGACTTCAGGACTGTGAATGCATAGAGTAACGTGAAAGTGAAAGAGATTTCCTATTGAAATATTTGCTGATAGATTTGACTGTGTCGCCACTGCGGAGACTAGTTACTTGAACACAATTATAAACAAGTACGAATCAACGCAAAGTCATGAAAGCAGAACCCAGTCAGCTGATTCCTCGAGGTTGCCGAGGCAAGGAGTTTTATAAAGGTTCTCACCACACTCTCCAGAAAGGCTCCCAGTTTGATTGCTTTCCTTGATTATACTCGGTTATAGAACAAACTCTTCAATACACTTGAACGTAAGCTAGAGTAGCGTATAGCATAAAACGGTCATCAGTATCGAATAACGTCGAACAACAGCGCTGAACGTTTAGGTTTGGGGGAACGACCGGAAACAGGCACCAATCGCCGCGGTGTCGGCTAGCAGTAGAGTCCTGCGCGGGTCGGATTAACCCACAGAGCTATGCTTGCGAGCCGGGAGCGGGTTAAGAAGTTCTTTGTGCTGGTAACTGAATGTTGACTCAATGCCTGTGAAAGTGACATGAGCAAGAAATTGAATGCTACAGAGGGCTTGTGGTACAAGAGTGTAGAGACATTCTCCAGTGAAGGAGAGACCACAGATTGGAGTTTCCAGCTCTCAGTGATCTTGCAAGAAAGACGTTCTGCGTGAGGGCAACTAGTGCTGCTAGTAAACTACAGTTGTGTTTAGTATGTTTGGATGAGCTGTGAATAGTAGAAGAGCAAATTTGAAGAGTTCGTCAGTGAACGACATACTCTTTTTCAACAGTGTTTAAAGCGACGAAAGAAACGCCTAAGGTTGATTAAAAGGTTTCACAGTTTTAGTTTACAGTATTTTTTATGAACGTTTGTTGGCTTTGAAATGAACCACTAAATAAATTACCACATGCGATGAAGCACGTTTCATGAAATAGTGTTTTTCAGACATGCAGTGACAGGTGTTGGTTTGGTGCGAAAACACTGCGGAGTGGTGTGAGCGCAGGTTAGGAGGGTGCGCTGGGCAGGTGCGGGCAAGATTTTCAAACTCCTGTGGGTGCGGAGTGGGTTTAATTTTTGCAGGATCGGGAAAAAGCTTTCAACCCGCGCAGGACTCTAGTTAGAAGGTTACAGATAAACTGTTATGCTGTTCACGAACAACTACATTGCATCAAATCTCGAATAGAAGATGCCAGAAAACGTTCATTAGCAATGCACAAAACGTAAAAGCACGTTTGTAACGACTCTGCTTGCAAATGCATAGGACCACACAAGCCGCAACGATATATTGCAGCAAAACTGGAGCTAATCCATCATACAGCTCCTGCCCAATTTACATTAAATCGTCAAAGAAACATGCTATTACAGCATTCAATTCTGAAAGCCGATCCGTGAAAATAACGCCTAAGTTAAACCGGTCCGCAGTACAAACAAGGTTGGGGACCAGTGACTTAGATTAAGGGCGAAAAGACTTAAATCATATTGATTATGAAATATTTCAAAAACCTATGGAATTAAACCAAGCTTGAAAGAAAAAGAAATTAGTTATTATAATTACTTTTCAGAAAAATGGAGACAATGTCATCGAACGATATTAATTTTAAATGCCCTTTGAGTTGGTGTGTTCATTTGATATGGGTCACCCAGCCTCTACAGACTTAAGGAAATTTCAATCACCTTCCAAACTGTTGGAGAGATTCACTACATAAAGATACCAACCATGGGCGTCGGAAGGGGGGCAGGGGGGCCTTGGGCCCTTTGGTTTTGAAATGTGACATTTTCCTATTACGTTTTTAGCAAAAAAACGTTGTTTTCCTAGTTTCGAGAGGGAAAAATGAAATTTCGCCAATTTTAGCCAAATCTGGAAAAATGTTTTTGGCTACCTCTGGAAAAATCCACTATCGCCCTCCCTGGAAAAAATCCTTCGGACGCCCATGATACCAACCTCATGACTCATCGCTGACTTTGCCCTAACTTAAACTGCCTTGTTATAAAGGTTTAGTGAACTAAACGTATGAAAAATCTCTTACTAACAAGACAGTTCTGCTTTTGACTGTGAATCAGCATGGGTTCAAATGCTAAATTGCTGTTTTGGTTAAAATAAATCCCAACTAAATGCAATACATCATCACAGCTGTACGGCGGCAGATCTTTGGTTAAATGAAAGTGCTGTGCCCAGACAAATCTCTTTAAAAGTAACTGTCTTTTGCTTCAAGCCCCCTGACTTTAAATGAGTTGTAAAAGCAAATGTATTTATTGGTGAACTAATTGATCAAACTTTCCATGTTGTAAAGCGCGTAAGAACTCGCGCCCTCCTGGAAATTTATTGACATTCCCCTGGGGAGGCGTGGCCCCCGGTTAAGAACCACTGTTGTAAGACGATGGAAGTATTTTGAAACATTTAAAATTTTTCGTCTTTGACATGAATGTTTTTTCTTACACATTTCAGGAGGAGCTTGTCCACTCGTTTAAAGAAGTTCTATTCGCCAATGCTGGAATGCTGGGTGGAAATGGTTACCAAGTGGATCCGCAGTCGTTATCTATCACAAGTGCGTGATCAACAATTGCACTATTGGTGCTTGAAGTATTTCTGGAAGTACTTCATGTATCACTTTCGTATCACAGTTATTACTGTTCGCTTTGTGTTCGCATTTTACATGTTTAAGGTTTGCCCTGGTCTTCGATCGCATGCGTGTAACGTGCAGTTAAACGTGAACCACATGAGCTTAACCAAACCACATGAGCTGTTTCTCCAACTTCACAAAGGCAACTTTGTTGCGAACCTAATATTAAATGTATAATTAGTTCAGAATCCGATGAGAAAGAATCTAAAAGGATTCTTTCCTAAAAGCTTATTTCATTGTGACAACCGCTGGCAAACCACACAATCAAAACAATGAGAAATGTTTACATTAAATCAGCAATCAAACGCAAACAAGGAGACTGACGTAACGCTATTCTAATAGAGTCTTGGTTAAACAGCTTCAGAGAAAGCGTGCGTTTGTACAAGAACGTTCAGTAACGTTACATTTAGCAAATCAACTGCAAAAAACTATTCCAGTAACACTGACTGGTGGCAAAAGAGCTGTGTGTGGCTGGAGCAGCCTGGTCCAAACGACAATGATGACCACAGGAAACGCAGTCGTAAAATATGTTTTTGCAAAAGCATTGAATCTATTATTTACTTGTGACGAATAATGTGAATCGAACCTGGGCCAGTGGACAGTTGCCCTAAATCAGTGAAGAACACTGGCTGGTGGAAGGCACGGTCATGAAATAAAACCAAAACACGGAAAACTAACTACCGAACACTTCCTTTATTTTAGTTATCTCCATTGAGAAAGTCCAATCGCCCGACGCCAATCATCCTCTGCCAGACGCCACCAACTTCGTCGGAGTGTTCGGCATTTCGACGATGACCCCTAAACGTGGCAACGTTGATGGCTCTGTTGCCATGACGACAACGGCCGATGGAGAAGAAGAAGAGAATCACTCTTCGTCCACCACAACATGGATTGTTTTGCCAGTATTCGCTACAGTCTTAGGCATCAGCTGGCTTATGGGATACACGATATTTAGACGAAACGGTTGAGGTCAACGCAAATGATCAACGAGCAAACTTCAGAAAAGAACTTACGAGATTTTTGAATGTCTTTAACCTTGCAGTTTTTTTTCAAAGTTTCTCCGTTTGGCCGAACGTGGGCAAAAAGTTTTCAGATCGTTGTTGTTCACCGGTATGGAGCTTGCGACCTGCTGTGATCGGTTTGTTTGTATTACTTCAGCATACATTAAAAAATGGAGAGCGGAAGCATGGAAAACGATTTCGATTAATGCTCTCAACAGCAATGCAGTGACATACCTTTTACTGTCGCTTTTTAAGTTTGGTTTTTACGAGTATTGTCACTCTATTTCTTTTCTATTTGACTGATGCGTTTATCTCTTGCACTTACCATTGACGGGTACAGAAATCATAAACCGAGCAAGATGCTGCTGTAATCGAAGTCAAGTTCATTTGATGCCTTAATGGCACCGATTTTTCATTTCGATAGAGCTTTTAATTTGTGAAAGAGTGACTGCAAATTTAATTTTAACAATAATTTGCAAATGAGCGACTGCGATTGTATTTGCAATAACTATTAAATAAAGTGTTTTCAACTCTCTAACACTTCAAAAGCGTTGAAATTCAGACAAAATCAAATTTTTATTTTTTGAATTTATGCAGCAAAGCTCTCGATTCTTTTCCTGCAAGTAAGCATGATTTTTGTTGTAAAATAAAACCCTAAAAACATTTTCAAACTTTTTTGAATATTTGAGAAAGAAGTAATAGCACGCAGGTGAGGTTTGATCATTTTACCGCCACCAGCCATCTGAGATTTATCTTAATTCGAGAACTATGACTGAATACGTGCGTTTTGCAGCATGCCGTTGTCATGTCACTACTTTTTAGCTGATGCGTTGCATGCAGCAAGTAAACAATCTCAAACCTGTGCAATAGCCAAATCGGTCTATCTAAGCAAATAGTAATGTAGACGCAGACCTAACGAAACGCTAACTTTCAGCAGGTATGCTGAACGTATCGGTTTCGTTGTCGAAAACCCAATACCATTGTAAGTACATTTGTTTGTGCATATGTTCATTTCTACGTTGCGTTTGAAGATTGCCATCTCCAATGTTCTAGTACAAATACTGCGAAAAAGCAAAAGCGCAACATTTAATTCTCTTGGTACAAGAAAAATACAGTCGCTATGTTTGACACCTTGAGCGAAGCTTTGCAAAAACTTATGTTAGTTAGGAAACAAAAACGTGTTTTCCGAAACGTTTTGCCTTCTCCCAAATCTTATTTTTCCGGTTGTGCATGGTACAGATTTTATGCAGTGACTTTTGCTTCAAGGCATTTTGAGCTTGAGTTTGTACTTTTTTGTGGAAAACGTTCAGCAAAGATGTGCGATCGTTAATGGCGCTCGGATGGTGTACAAGATTGCTTTAGAACTGTAATGAATTTTTAAAGTGTAATAATTAGTCTACTCTGTTAAACGAGTATTTGTTTTTCGTCAATGGTAAATTACTATCTATAACACTGCATTAACTGACATGCGCGTGCGAAACCATTCTCATTTCCCTTAGCGTACCGAAAAGAAAAGATTGTTTTTTTTTGTGCAAAATACAAAAACGTCTTATGTGGCCACGCAATTAAAGAATAAGGAGTGTCATATAAATTAATAATAAACGATTTCACAACACTTTAAACCACAAATTATTTTTATTTGGTTACGGTTCACGCTGACGTTTGAACGACGCCCACCAAACTAGAGGCAGGCAGAGCGCCAGAGCATTTTTGTCTCCTTACAATCATGAACCTGGATTAGCGGAAATGAAGATTTAATAGAACACTAACGAATTACACAAGCCCAAATTTTCCGCAGCCGTAAACGTTCAGATTCTATGAGGGTCAAGAAATGTTTTCTATTTTACTGAGATCGTGAAATTACATGCGTGTCAGCATCACATTCGTTGCTTTTCGGGTTTGCCAAAATAATGCTGCACCTCTTAAACCAAGAAGATAATTCAACAAGTTGCGCTGTTAAGCACTTCACAAAAAGTGAAAACTACATCAGTTTGCGCCTTTATTTGTGTGTAGAATGCTTCGAAAAGTCAGTTTTTTGTGAGCATTAAAATTGTACACTAAATTAACTACCGGCTATTCATGTTAACTAACAAAAATCCTTTTCCCATCACACTTTGATTAATTATTGTTGCACCAATGAATTCAGATCGTTATGCTAGGAAACAACATATACTGTGTAGTATAGTGAATGAATAAGACTGAAATTTTACAAAGCGTGAAGAGGTTTGCGCAGATAAATCAGTGCTTAGTTTACAAAAATGTTTTCTTCCAGGGTTTACGAGGAGCGGTTTTGTGGCATTGATGCATTTCGAAAAACGACTGGTTTTAATTGCATTCGCCATTAACTTATTCCATTGTTCTGAGCATGACTGTGCAATTGTATAGTCGTACTATTGCGGCAGGCAAAGAAAGGAGTTGTTTTCTCAAAATGCTTAAAAATCGTGAAAAAAAGAATGTTCGACAAAATGTTTCATAAAAATTTCTTAGTGTTTCAAAGCACGTTTCTGTCAATTCAAAAATGCGCTTCAGAATGTTTCTTCTTTTCTGGCCAGTACAAGCTATCTTGGTATTGGCCAAATATTCAAGAAAAGGTCAGTGTTTCGGGGGAGTTATGTGTTTATGTCTATTCGTTGTTTACCTTAATGACATCTCAGCCCAGCAGCTGGGCTCATCCAGAGCGGGATACATTGTGGCATCAGTCCCGTCGCCACGGGGGGTGGGGGGTTGGGCTTAGCCCAACCAAATGAAAACATGAAACGATATGAATCAGAGGATTTTTTGTCAATTTTTAGAATGTCGAGCTCCCCCTCAGAAACGCAAACCCCCCACAGAAACGCAAACCCCCCCCTATTGAAAACTCTCTAGGGACAGTTCTTCATTGTGGGAAATATGGACAGTTCTTCATTGTGAGAAATATGGTTCTTCATTGTGGGAAATATGGTTGTGAAATAACTAATGTTTGTTGATGATATATGTGTGTCTGGTACGACCATCGGTGGTCTTCAACGGCTTCTGAAACTTTGTTATGATGATATTGCTGAACATGAGCTAGCTTCTTAATCGTGACAAAGTCTATGCAGTTTGTCCGCCTCAGAAGTATAAGCAACCTGTAACACCAATTGTTTCCTTGAATGGTGTGTGAAGTTTACCAACCAAGTCAAGTAAGTTGGTGTATTACTTCATGCCTCACTGACGGATGACATGACAACGGTATTCAGAGTCAAGTGAAATCACAATAGTGTACAGCAAGCAAGCTCAGAGGCACTGGCGCAGCGCTTTAGTGCAGTTTAAAAAATCTGTTTCGTGCCTATTGCATGTCAGTGTACGCCTGTCAATTGTAAAACAATACACACAGTCTGATATTTAAGCACCTATGTGTTGCCTGCAGCAACGCCTATCGAATTTGCATTACATCTCCAGGAATGTACCTGTTCGCCCGTACAAAGTTCTATTTCGCCAGGACTTTTAATGTCTTGATTAGAAATAATTTGCATGTCATTGTCAACGACATACATCTTCATCAGGGTCATGTAGATTTCCAGGGATATCCCTGATCTTGATCTAACTTTTTTGTCATCTCTCTCCACTTGTCCGATGCTTTTCACAGATCTCCATTTTTCTTCCACTACATTACGCTTCTGTATGACGATGATCGATGGTGCTTTGTTTCAGTGTTGCTTCCTCTTCGGTATTGCCTCCGTGCACCATCCATCATCTGCCCTGTGCTGTGCTACGTTTCAGGATGTCTGTTTTCTTGTGGTTTCTCACTAGCCCCTATGCTATGGACCATGTGTCTGAGCCAAACACGTAAGTAAAATAAAAAATATATTCATTCTTGATTGACAATACAGAGAGTCCAATTTGCTTTGTTGTGCGTTGTAAGTGCTTCTAAACGTAATGAAAAGTTTAACACTGAAATTAGCAAATGTTAGCACTGCGTTATGATGGCTGGTTAATCAAAATAACACGCTAACCATGCCAAAGTTTGCCATTTGGAACAGAAGCGAAGAAAGTACGTTTTCGTTGTTGTTGACGTGAAATGCAAACGTTGTGCTCGTTGGAAGGTGAATCACAACCATTATGGCGTTCTGTCTTATTAAAGCGGCAGCGTTAGGTGTCGCTGAAATGCCACATGCTCAATATGTTGTTGCTCGTTACAGTTAAAAATCCTTCGCAGTAAAGAACAAAGCATGGTATTTGCTTAATGAAAAAGATCCAAGAACTATTCCTAAAACTGAACAAAATAAGTGAAACTAAATCATGTTTCACAGGTTTGATGTAAAACATTCCAGGGAGTTTTACAAACAAGGGTGAAAACTTCACTGGGTTTTGTAGTTTCAGTGTGTTATTTCATGCTTTTATTATATCCAGGCCCGTAACTAGGGTCGCAAGGGGGCTTTGGCCCCCTGAAAAAAGTTCGTCCCCCTGGAAAAATATGTTGGAGATAGTTTAAAACCATTGGACATAGTTTAAAAATTTTGGACCCCTCTCAGAAAACTCTTCGCCCTGCCTAGTGTCCCAAGCTGGTTACGGGCCTGATTACATCATTTCCTTTGTTTTGTGTTCACCATGTAATTTCTTTAAAACCAAGTTCAGCTTCCATTTTTTCTAGGTTGTTTGCAACCAGTAATATTTTGCTAAATTTTCTATCGAAAGGTCGCGATTTTTATACATGCTATACAAAACTTTATCGCTGTGAGCAAGCTAAAATTTTCATTTTGTATGGGATTTGGTTCTGCGTTGAGGTCCATTTCACATTGTAAATATGATACGACAAGTGCAAAATCACCAGGGTCGCAACCAGTTGAAATTTTCAGTGTTTGGAGTATGTTTTTCAACTAGCACCAAGCTGCTGGCAGATGCAAGGTAGTTTTGCTTTTGTTTAGGTTTGTGTTTTTAATAGCAATTTTGAAACTAAGCATCGGCTAGACATTTGCAAAGTCTATTACTTTCAAAAAAGTGCGTGGAAATCAATAAAAAACATTGGCGAAACACTTGATGACCTGCACGCAAGCAAACAACTTTCATATCTTAGTTCTTCATGCTACAAAGTTGCAGTAAAATCTTACTGACCATCCCCGAATGGGTGGCTGCCTTAACTAGATATGGTCGTTACAAGTAAACAAGTAAATCGAGGTACTGGTGACGGCTACGGCAATGAGTTATAACCTGGTTACAACTGCCGGATTCCTATTTGATGATGAGTGAATGCAGTCATAGCTGGTTCGCTGTTTCAGCATTTGACATCTCCCAGTGTTGTCCGTGTTTATCACCTAACACCTACTCTGTGATATGTTATGGCTAACCATTTTTGTGTTATTGTGTTATTCGAGTACCCTTGTGCTGTAGACCATGATTCTGACGCAAAAGAAATATTACATTAATATTGATCAAAGCAAATATTGGTGCAGTATCAGCATTGGCTGTTTGAATAATCTCCAGACAAGCCGGACTGTGTAGCTGTTTGAATAATCTCCAGACAAGCCGGACTGTGTAGCTGGTCGTTAAGTGCACAGCAAAACAATCCAACCAAATATACCTTTCGCGTTCGCCTGAAACAACGAATGCATCACACCAACATCTTACTTCTCGGTGGACACACCTCCACCAAAACCAATCGTGTCTTTCCATCTCTGAGTCTTGTGTACGGTGTATCAGCGCCAACGCCTGCTACTTTGTTGCTCATATATTCAACGTAAATGGGCAGTGACTACAAACGCAAAAAGAGCAGCTTTGCAAAACGGAAATCTTCGTCACCACTCGCATGATTAGCTGTAACAGGGTGTTGTCAACATGCTGTTAGGCTCGCGTGCATCACCTCTCAACGAGATAGTACGTCGCTTTGATAGGCACACTTATGACCATGTCGTTTTGCAGAATTTCAAAGCTAGTAATCATCACAAACTTCGGCTAAAAGCAAGTTAAATTGCACTGCGGATGTTTTTAGGCTGTTAATGTTTTTATCGAACTGATTGTCTGCCTGGCGTAGCGAGGTGGTTTTTTATCAAGGATTTGTTCACCTCTACAGCAAAAGCAATTCCTCATCTGGTCGTTTGTAGTGCACCTACAGCAGTGTTTTTCAATTTTTGTGCTGCAGCAGAACCTTCCGCAAATGTTTGCCTTGCTCATGGAACCCTATGCAATGATCCAAGTGCCTGTTTTGATACAAACCGCATAGAACCGTGGTTGCGAATTTTGTCCCAGGCAATTTCGGTCCGTTTCGGCGGAACCCCCGGCAGCCACTCGCGGAACCCTGGTTGAAAAACACTGACCTACAGTATCGGCCATGTTCTAGGCCTGATGTTCGAAGGGGAGCAGCCGCAAAGGCGCAAAAATGCAGCGAAAGCAAGCGAAGAGTTAAAATAGGTCGTTGCTATTTTTGAGAGGGGGAGCTTTTGTACAAAGGGCGCTATTTCAGTGGGTGCCGTGATCGTTAAGGGGCGAAATTGCAGCAATCCGGATCCGTCACTGAATATTGGTGAAAAAACGTGTTGTGAGAATCGCATCGACTTGCGTTTCAGAGAAGCAAAGTGTTAATTGCAAACAGTCGACACGACACGCGTGACACGCTTTTTGATGAAAACCAGAAAAAGATCGCAGCTCAATGACGTCATTCACACCGCAACTATGTAAGATTGTCTGCTTAAGGTGTAAGAGGCTACGCCAATGTACACTTCGTTGTACACTTCCAATGTACACTTCGTCCGATGTACACACTTCGTCCGATGTACACACTTCGTCCGATGTACACTTCGTCCGACCAACCGGTTTCAACCGGATTGACCGCAGTACGCCAGTCAGCGTGAAGGGAGAAAAGTGTTCCCTTTTTTCAATTTTTCAGCAGAAAGCCTCGAGAAGGGGCGACACAGTCGAGTCAATTCACAAAGTGTCTTAACAGGAAATCCATTTCACGTACGTTACGCATCCGAAGTCCCGAAAACTGCAAGAAAGAGCTTACGGGTAAGACTTGGAGAAAGCACGCGAACTGTAATTTCAAACACCTGCTGCGACCGCAAAGCAGGTCTCACCAAACCCGAAAACGTCGGAACTGCCGCAAAGTCATGACAGCAAAGCACTGTAGGCAGACTCTGTGAGAG
>JGI24022J15233_10003191_pt1 | contig 16088 bp, 9 predicted proteins | sample Ectturendosymbi2_FD_15233 | JGI IMG/M metagenome (IMG submission 15233)
CAAAAGACTCAGCAAGTCTTGTAGTTTGCACTCGAAAAAAAATTTTTTGCTTGGGGATGCGGGTTTTTCGTGAGCGACGTCATAAGTGGAGGACTTTTTGGCCACCTTCACCTGACCCTGGGCGCCAACCGTTGGGTGGTAGTATTTCGCTGAAGTTTTTATTGGATTCTAGGCTACAATCCGAGTCTTTTGATACTTTGATGACCTGCTGGGGTTTCGGGTTCAAAAGTTATGATCTAAGTTAATAAAAATGTATGACTAATTAGTTAATGAGATAATTAATTAATTTGTTTATTTTAGATCATAACTTTTGAACCAGAAACGCTAGAAAGTCGATCAAAGGCTCAAAAGACTCGGACCCAAGCCTAGTTTCCAATGAAAACTTCAGCAAAATACTTTGGCCTAGAGGTTGGGCCCTAGGCCAGGCAACAGGAGCCAAAATGGCCCAAAAACTACTTCACTTATGACGTCACTCACAAAAAATCCGCAACCCCCAACAAAAATTTTTTTTTCGAGTGCAGACTAGAAGACTGGCAGATTCGTTTGAGCCTATGAACAGCTCTCTAGCGCAATCGGCGGAGGAGCTAAGGCGTTGGTAAGGCAACTGACAACCGCTGGTTGTAGGCCGAAATCGAAGTACGAATACATCGTACCCCGGCTCTCAACATTACGACTAGTTACCACAGTAGTTTGCAAACACTTTGGCGATAAAACGTGACGCGCTGCTGCCGCCGCTGCTTACCACGATACGAAGTTGCAGGAGGTGCATTGCACTCGGCGCGGCTTCGGGTTCTCGGCGTGGAAGATCATTCGGCAATCGACGCCGGGACAGAAGCGGAGCTGGTGGTGTGACGTCACGGACGATGCGAAAAGGTACGCGTTGTATTTCGCTTCGATCGCGGCAGGACACAGCTCGGGGCGGAAGAAACGCCGGACGAAGTCCTCGGGACACGACATGTTGCAGTCTTTCTCCATGCAGCGGATGCCTGTGAAAACACCGTGAGCTTTATCTTGAACGAACACTCGGGAAAAATGCACATCCGTTCTTGGAGAAGAGCATGTTTAGCAATTCGATATTTTCTTCCCGTTGCAGACAACACGCGTTTGAGGTTTTGCACCTAGTTTTTTTTCAGTTCATTTTTGGCCATAGACCGAATTTTTTTTATGACCGAAAAAAAATAAGTCAGTTCGGTCAGACATGTAGACTAAGGCAGGGTCACCAACCTTTTTGAAACTGCGAACTACTTCTTGTGTACCATTTAATGCGAAGGGTTACTAGCTTGATACACACTCCCGAAGTAAAAACTTTGCTCAATTTACCTTCAATTATTTTAGTATTGATAATCGTTAATGTGAAGACACTAATATTATTTTTAGAACAGGCCCGCGGGCGACGTACTTGGTCCTTGCGGGCGACGTGGTGCCCGCGGGCACCACGTTAGTGACCCCTGGACTAAGGAATAGTGTATGGCGAGCTTCAATACTACTGTGGGACTAATGACCGAAATGCATCAATGGCCAAAATGTCTCAGCGAAAAAAACAGGGTTGCACAATAACTGGGTCTTACAAGGTGTAGTCCAACACAGAAATTTTCTGCTAACAGCAAACTTTACAAAATTCGAATAGCTATAAGCTGAAATAAGCTGCTTAACATCATCGCGCAGCTTGTCACCGTGCCAATTCGCGACAGTCGCTTTGTTTTCCGTATATCTTTTGGAAAGACGAAGTGGAGGCCAAAACATTCCGGTTTCTTCAACACAGAAAAATGCCCGAGGACAGCAGATATATACTGGGAACAGCTACATCCGATCATATTCTACTGTTTCCAATAAACGGTCTGAATATTTACAAATCGACGAAATTCTCGGCACGAAAAACCTTACCCAGAGGCATTCCGTCTCGTACAGTGAACGTAAGATGCTGCGACCAGCAGCCGGCGCAAAACAAATGTTTGCATGACAGGGAGTGGAGCTGCTTCGTGCCGCAAGTATCGAAACATACGCCGCACGTGGCACTGTCGACCATGAATGGCGTCCCCCTCGCTCTGGTGCTGGGGTCGGGTAGAACTCCGCTCTCAACCAGCAACTTGTTTCTCTCGCTGGGAACAGCCACCCTGAAAAAGATAACAACTCTTTTTTGGGTGAGGCGTTTTGTGCTGTAGGGCAACCTGAGGAAACCGGTTTCTTTAATGTGGTGTCCATAGAGCAGTGCTTTTCAACCTTTTTGCTGCAACGGAACCTTCCGCAAATATTTGCGTTGCTCATGGAACCCTATGCAATGATCCAAGTGTCTATATTGCTACAACCGCATAGAACGGTGGTTTCGGCGGAATTCCTGGCAGCCACTCGCGGAATCACGATTGAAAAACACTGCCATGGAGTCTTTGTTGTTCTCATGTACAAGAAAAAACACTCAGTAAATGATAAAGCAAGCAACGATTAATGTGGATTCGCGAAAATGACGGTGACTTCCAGTGACGACGGCACACAAGGCAACAGTGGCAGGTGCACGATCACAAGTTTGTTGATTCAGGGTGAATGGTGCGACGACGAATTCCAACGTTTACATCAACTCACTGTAAATCAGCCCTGACCTAAGGATCATAAAAATCTGAAATATCTCTGCAGCAAAATGTTGAGCTCACAAGGTTAAACTGATGCGAAACATTGCTATTTTCTTGCACCATCTTGGTTTTCGTCTGTGGGTTCAAACAAATTCGCAAATTATTTACTTTTATTGAATGTAAAATACATACAGATTTTTGAAGCAAAAACCTTCCGATATCACAAGTTGGTCCCAAACGGACTTTCCTCACTAAAAATGGGCAAATTAGAAACTACAACCGATGCTGTTCAAGCTCTAGGATATCTGCATAGATATGGGATTTAATCTTTAGCGCTCTGAATATACGTATCAAGTGAGAGTCACAGGAACGTCTTTACAGGTCTTTTTCGTCGCTACCTTGAAATTCACTCTAATCAAAACACATGATTATGTTGCACAGCAGTGCAGATGTTCTAGATCAGGGACGCTCACACTCTTTCAGCAGGCGGGCTGCTTATACAATGTTCAAGTCAAAATTACCTAGCTACTACAAAACTGCAAAACAAAAAGTGTTGTATGCGATCTACCCACGGTATCTTTCAGACTGGTAGACCGCGATCGACGTATTGAGCACCCCTGTTCTAAATTCTTCTTAAACTTTAGGCTTTGCAGCTGCCTTGCAATATCTTATAGCACATTCACTGCTGTTTCAAAGAAACCGTTGGTTTGAAGAATAGGCTTGCGCTCCATGAATGAACCATAACAAAACACATCAGAACTGTGAACACTTTGAACTAGCCTATGCCAAGGATTTTAAAAGATAAAACAGTAACTGACTTCAGTACCACCTTAAATTACGATTCCTAGGAAGTAGAAACATTTTCAAGTATGAAGCATTTTAATTAGGCATTTGGCAATTCCAGTTCAGTCAAGGATTTAATATAATCAGTGCAACAAACAGGGCAACAGCAAAGATTTTTCTTCAAGCGCCAGGGCAGTGCCAAGATTTTTCAAAATTTCAACAAAAAGAGAATATGTCACATTGAAAAATTAGTCCAGGAAGGTGAAAATTTAGTTTCCAGGAAGGTGAAAATCACATTGAAAAATTAGTCTAGGAACTGCATGACTATGTTAACAAAGCCACAGGGAACATGAACTATATTTAAAATGAAACACTGTACTTTATCATCACAGGTGAATAAAACACAACTTACTAGGCCAAGTAAGATGCTTTAAAACAGAAATACAATAATTTGAGACTCAAGCAAACACACCCAGTGTAAGGAAATATAAAATTTCTTGATGTAACATTAACTATTTATAATAAATACTGAAATATGCATTTTGCACTAAAGGCTATAAAGGCCACAAGTTTCACTACAACGGTTTTGTTTCATGTAGAAATAAGCCTTAGCATGTTTGAAAACTCCAATACCTTGCAGCAATAACAGTTCGTCTCCACTTCACCAACTGTAAAACAAGTCTTGCAAGAGGTGGAGAAATTTTCAAAATGTTGCTGGCTTCATTAATTTCCTCAGCTAAGAAGTTTTTCACATTTTCCTCCTTGAAACACTGGTAATCGAAACGCTCAAGCTCCTGAATCCGCTTTCTGAAAAATTAAATGCATGTATTTTGTTAAAATCATTGGGCAGTCATGCTGTTAATCATACATCTATACTGATCATTCTACAGTGTGATACAGCAAACCAGAATGATTCAACCTAGTTAAGCAAAAACTTAAAGCGCCATTGCCACTCACTTTGTTTGAGCCAAAATAATGAACTTGATACTTCACTAACAGTACAAAAAATGCAAAAGCTCTTCTGGTAAAACACCTTCACCTTAATCATAACAGCTACATATTCAATACCATATACATATTGCAAAAGTAATGAGACTACTTAAAAAACATACTGGGTGAAATGTTTGTAACTTTTGAGTAGCAGGTCAGGCACAGAAATAACAAATAGTATTTTGATGCGAGCACTCAAACACACACATATTTTACATTGCTTGCAGCCAATTGATCTTTGAAAAAAATTTATAATTTGAGGTTCACAACTTTCCTTAAAAAAATTTTAAGATAAAGAAACTTGCATGAGCATAAGCTTGGATAGAGCTTAGTAGTCATCAACCACTCCATCCTGAACCATTGTGGCTTGAAAAAGTACATTGCTGGTCTGACAAAAAGTTTAAGACCATGTTTTCAATGAGTTGAAATACAGTTTATAAATACAAGAATAAGCTTTTTGTTTTCATAAAATCTAGGCCATTACAAAAATGTAAGTCAAAAGAGTATACCAGGCATGACTATTCCTAAGTTTGACCCAGGAACTTTTGTAACAAAAATTCAAGAAGCATTGAATCATCACCAAATTGACCAAACTAAGCCAAGTGAAGCCCTAGACTTGGGCATTCAATTACTTAACACTCTGGCGTATGGTACTGTTCGAGGATTTTCGTGCCAAAGCAACCGGATTGCACGTGGCTTTGCACGAGCGTAACTTTGGCGCCAAAAGCGGTAGAGAGCTGTTCAAAGGCTCAAAAGACTCAGCAAGTCTTCTAGTCTGACTCGAAAACAAATTTGTTGTTTGGGGCGTGCGGATTTTTTGTGAGTGATGTCATAAGTGAAGTATTTTTAGGCCACCTTGGCCCACTTCACCTGGCCCTGGGCCCAAACCATTAGATGGTAGTATTTAGCTAAAGTTTTTATCGAGACGTTGATTGACTTTCTAGCATTTCTGGTTCAAAAGTTATGATCTAAAATAAACAAAGTAATTATCTAATTATAGGATAAATTACTTTGTTTGTATATTTTATATCATAACTTTGGAACCAGAAATCCCAGCAAGTCGATCAAAGTATCAAAAGACTCCGATTTTAGCCTAGTTTCCAACAAAAACTTGAGCGAAATACTACCATCTAGCAGTTTGGGCTAGGGCCAGATGAAGTGGGCCAACATAGCCTAAAACAACTCCACTTATGATGTCACTCACAAAAAATCTGAAACCTAAAACCAAAAAAATTTTTTTTTCACTGTAGACGCCAACACTTGCCAGACCTTTTGCGGGTTTGAACAGCTGTCTAGCACAATTGTCAGCAGAGATATTCCAGTTAAAAATATGTGCAAAATTGCTGGATTTTAGCCTTAGCCTACCGGAACAGAATGTGTTAACTTGTTTTGTAATGTAGCATTATTTATGATGGTCACTACTCTACGATAGCGCTGAGGTAGTATCATAAAAAATTTTTGGAGGGATACTCAAAATAATAGATCTACTGGTAGCTTCAATAACAATGCTGTTTTCTTTTGGTGTTTCAAGTACTTATGGTAATTTGTTACTCACATATTGTTAACTGACATGCTGCAACTCTTTTATGTTCAACCTGACTACATTTTTGGGTGGATTCCGTAACTGTTGTTTGCATACATAGGTCCCCTTCATAATTACTCTTTGCTCTCATGCTTGCAACATTTGTATATTTTGTTGCTTATCTGCAAGGCAGTGTCCTTATGAGGCAAAAGCTGTGCTAAGGTCAATTTGCCTTTGCTCGAACATGATTCATTGATGCGGTGGCATGACAAGTAGGATATGTAGAGACTAGGAGGAGCTGAAGTTCAGCATTTGCAGTTAGGGTTTAGCCTGTAGGTGAACTGTATATAGTTTACATAATAGACAAGAAGCTGCGAACAGCTTGCTACCACTGAAATCATGACAACACTCCTTTATCAGAGCCGTTACAGATGTAATGGTCAACTACGCAAGTCATGTGAGTTCCAAAACTTGTCATGTGACTACTTCAACCTATTATTTAATATTTTCAAGAACACTTATAACCAGCAGGGCTTAAAAAAATACAAACTTCCCGGGAAGCTTGTCGAAATTTCCCGTGGGCTGCAAGTTGAAGACGATTGCCCCATTATGATGTCGCAAAAGAAATTTGTTTTCTTGAAAACGTTGCACTCACGAGCCTTAACTATCACTGCATACACATAGATCAACTTGAATTGATTCAGCCTATTAGCATCAGTTCACATTCAACGTGTAAAAACTTGCATCGCCGGAGTGTACCACGCTACCGCTTGGTATGCAAAAACGAGATACTGAAGGAGTGCAAAACCGATGGAAGCGGCAAATCTTCATCGCGAAGTGGCAAATCCTCGCGCCTAATCCTTGTTTAACCCGCTTCTAAAATTTGTATTTTGTGGGCACTATTCAATGTACAAGGAACTGTTTTACTACATTAGGGTTTTAGATAATTTGTTTAAGTAATATGGACTGCTTACATGAAGCTTCGCAACAATCGCCGGCATATGGAAAATCACAACACGGTTTCTAATGATCAACCAAATCGTAGTTTGTAGACCATTGAGACACTTCTAGACACCAAGCTAAAGATATCCTATGGATAATAAGTTTTAATGATCTGCAACGCATGTGTTATGGCAAGATTGTATGTAACTCGCACAGCAGGGTCGAGCAATTCCTACTCTCAAGTCGCGTGATCACGGCATGCCTGCGGCTCTTGCACAGTATAAGCCAGTGGTTCTCAACCTTTTCACGGAAGGGAGCCAAATCCAGATCTACGATTTTGTGAGATAATCGCACTAAAAAGTTTTTAATGCAAGTCAATTCACACATTTTGTTTTATTGCAGAACAAAGTCTGTTACATTAAGTATTAGAGGTTTTATTCATAGGCTTAAACAGAGGGGCTTATGGGCCATTCCCCCAAATTTTTAGAACATTTAGTCGTTTTGTGCTTTGATAGGCGGTATGCCAAACAAAATAGTGTTAATAGTTCACCCCCCAATTTTTGGCCTGGCAACGCTACTGGTTTTATTGAATGACTGCTGAGAGCCGCACAAAAGGTGCTTGGGAGCCGCATGCGACTTTCAGAAAAGTGGTTTTAATTTGCTAGTGGTGCAGCATTTGAACTGAATAACGTTGATTGTTGTGGCCAGTTCGGTGGTGGCAAAACTGGTTTAACTGATCCGACATGCAGAAGGACATTCAGACGGTGTTAAAAGTTTCTGTTGAGTGAATGTTCTACGCATGAATGCATTTTCTGGGTGCGAGTGCGCAGTTACCATAGTGAGCTTGTGAAAGGATTACAGTTTGGACATGAGTTGAACATTTTGCTATAAACTTGATCGTGTCAAAGTTTTTTTGCACAGTGTGTTACTTTCTGCAACAGAAGGTCTGCAGCATTGTCTTTAGCAAATACTGCAGCCTTAATTATTGGGATTTTTGTGCTGCCTAAACTGCATTATACTTATTGCTTCATCATATACAAAGCCAAAGATGCAAAAGTCAGCTTTAAGAATTAGCATCGACTGTCTGTGACTATATGTTGTAATAAATAACTAACCAATTTTCTGGAATAAACACAAAAAATCCCGTTTAGAAGTGCTAGTTTTGGTATCAGCATCCTGTAATGTATGCTGTAGCAATTTTATGCTCATTCAAAAAAATTAAGCTCAAGCTATACGTGTAATGCTATTCCAGAATGGCATCGTGTTTCAAACGTTGATTGTTGCGGCCAGTTCAGTGGTGGCAAAATCGGTTTTTAACCCATCTGACCTGTAGAACGATATTCAGACAGTGTTAAAAGTTTCTGTTGAGTGAGCACTCAATGCATGCATTTTTTTAGGCACAAGCAGGGCCAGCGCTAAGTGGTTGGGGTCCCCCTCCGAGCCTGGACATTGGGGCCCCAATAGACAATACACTGCATTTAACACATAGTATTTATGTGAACAAAATATCGACTTTTAACAAATGCTTATGTAAGCATTTTTTACAGCATCAACACAATGTATAAAGTAGACAGAATTAAGCATTTACTATGTTTCAAACTAGGAAAATATTGTCTTCCAAGTTTTCCAAAACGCAAATCTTTCTGTCAACCCAGTCACATCTAATGTTTTAGCAGTTTCACTTTCAATAGATATCCTTGCCAGATTTGTTAGCCTTTTATCAGTTGTAGTTGATCTGTGAAACGTTTTAATAAGCCTGAACTTGCTGAAGCTCTATTCAGCAGCATTGCGCACAGCAGTGATTGGCAAACGTTTGTTAGAATGGCCCAAATCCCCCTTCCATGGGGGTCCACAGAAATTTTTCCATGGGGGGCAACGTCGAAATTTTGCTTATACTTCTTAGGTTGCTGACGATGCAATTTGAACGGACATTCACAAAGTGCTTGCTCGATTTTACAGCAATAGTCACAAAAAATGCACTTCGTGGCAGCAATAGCAAAGTAGGCCTATATTGCGATAAGTTACAAAATAGATTCTGCAGATTTTTCAAACAGGGTACTTTTTTACAAAGAAGCAAATAGCCATGGTCTTTTACAAAACCACAATTTATGTCATTATTTTACCTAGCAAGACTTGCCAACATCACTCAGAAGCAAGAGCTGCAAACGTCTAAAATCTCATCCAAAGCAATCAAAAATCCTTTCAATAAATCCTTATTTGCCTTCACTGACTTTTCACTGTGAACGCTCATCCACATAAACCGGACAAGCGTTTAGTTTCGCACTAACATTGGATTTTTCAAACTTATCATGCTTCTTTTTACACACTAGGCTATAAAAGTACATGGCTATCTGCTATCAGAACTCACTGTCTCCCTACACTGGCATGCAGCAAAACGCCTACCACTGTAATTTGAAGTGAACACACGGAGATTTGTTGCCATGTTACTGTTACGCAAAAAAGTCAAACAGTAGAACAATCTGCACCCTGGCTAAAAGCTCTAGCAACGCAACTGGTCTACAACTTAATTTTCCTGAATAATTTTTTACTAGATTACACTAAAAATGCTTACAATCAACGTGGATTCAGCAGACGTTACCTGCACAACAGTCAGCTTGCCAAGGTAAATGTTGACAACGAAGCTATTCACAATGCAGTTAGCAATGGTTGGCTTTAGGAAATTATGTGTCGTGTGAAGATTAATTTATTTGACGTATTAGGTAAATATGAATATTGTAAGGGTAAATGTGTGGAATCAGTTCTTGCTGAGTTCAGTTTTGGTGTCTCTACATGCCCTAACAAAAGTACTCAGTCAGATTTGGGGGCCCCTTTGTGTCCCGGCCCCCTCAGATGGGAGGTACGGGGGGGCCTTCCTTCGGCTGTGGGCAAGAGTGTGCAGTTACCAGAGTGAGCTTGTCAGTAGACGCTGGTTTAGGCATGAGTTGAGTATTTTTGAATGACACTACATTCCAAAATTGCATTCAGAATACAGTACCATTCAATTGGTTACCCAGTAAGGCAAACACTAACCAAAGCAATCGTACAGACAAGTATTAACAATCTGAATGTGTTCAAAGGCTTCCAGCTGATGCTAGCGCCACCGTCCACTCTGCTATCTAACACAATGAAGTTTGCTCGCATAAACGCACATAGTTTTAAGGATGTGTTAGCCTCAATGTCCTCTGACTACATGTGTCATCATAGCAGGAATATTGAAACTAACAGTTTTCCGCCGCAATTATGAGTCTACAACAAGCAATCAGGTTCACCAAAAAAGCCAAGATAAACCAGATAGCGGTCCTAAGACATATGGGCTATACATAAAACATGCATAACCAAACAAAGATAGATTTTAAAATTCAACAGAAGTATCGATGAAATGCAACTCCAATATTTAGAAGCATTTCCTTTCCCTGGAAATACACTGTCGTACATTTGTTTCTTATTAAATACATCAAAAATCTGTAGGGCAAGAGTAAAATCTTTGCAATATTCTTTGCACCCTGCATGGTCATAGAGTCCCGTCAGGAGAGATTTGTAATGAATATGCACCTCAGACAATGTTGTGCCCGAGCCAAGCCTTTCAGACTGAAAAATATAAAAAAAGAAAAAGCAAGATTTTGACTGGTATTTTTGATTTTCAAAAAAAGCCAAGTGCATCAAAAATTGCCTGAATTTTAAAATTTGGCTATAAAAATGTCAAATTTGCAACCCTGCACACGACCAGCAACTGTGTGAGACCACCATTGTTAGGTAGGGGTAAATGTTGCATCACAAGGACAGGTACTGGACCACTGTGACTGAGCAAGCAAATTTGTACAGTCTGTTTTGTGGTTTTCTTGGCGTATTATTGGATTTTACTTGACTTGCAGCTGATTAATTTCCTGCGAGAATGTACGATTTCCCAGGAAGCTCCTTCCCGATTTTCACACTTTCTGCAGCCCTGTATAACCAGCATGACCTTTTCAACTAGAGATTAACCGATATTTGGGTTTTACTGATATATCGGTATCAGCCAAAACAGCTGATTTTATCAGCCTCAGTAAGTGTTGACAAAACGCCGTGATATTCCTGACGCATCCAGACAACTTGCGCAGAAAAGCACAACGAAGCAAGTCAAACCAGTTATCTTACAGCAACGCTAGCAGGTGTGTTTTCATAAACAAACAAACAATATTAACCATGGAGCATATGTCGGCCGTCACAGCCGAAACAGAAGTATAATCGGGAAGTTCGCAATGCTTGAAGCTATCACAAGCAGGTGTTTTGTACGAACAAACTCCCATTGTACTTCCGGAAGTTTTTGCAGCACGAAAAGATTGACTGGAACTTAAGGTGCAGAAGTCCAGTCGATGCCTAGTTTAGAGCAGATTAATCTTAACACATTGAGAGCCGGGATACGATATATTCGTACTTCGATTTTAGCCTAAAACCAGCAGTTGTCAGTTGCCTTACCAACGCCCTAGCTCCTCCGCCGATTGCACTAGAGAGCTGTCCAAACGCTCAAACGAATCTGCCAGTCTTCTAGTCTGCACTTGAAAAAAAATTTTTGTTGGGAGTTGCGGATTTTTTGTGAGTGACGTCATAAGTGAAGTAGTTTTTGGGCCATTTTGGCTCATGTTGCCTGGCCTAAGGCCCAATCACTAGGCCAAAGTATTTTGCTGAAGTTTTCATTGGAAACTAGGCTCAAGTCCAAGTCTTTTGAGCCTTTGATCGACTTTCTAGCCTTTCCAGTTCAAAAGTTATGATCTAAAATAAACAAATTAATTAATTATCTCATTAACTAATTAGTCAAATATTTTCATTAGTTTAGATCATAACTTTTGAACCCGAAATCCCAGCAGGTCATCCAAAGTATCAAAAGACTCGGATTGTAGCCTAGTTTCCAATAAAAAACTTTAGCGAAATACTACCATCTAACGGTTGGCGCCCAGGGCCAGGTGAAGTTGGCCAAAAAGCCCTCCACTTATGACGTCACTCACAGACAAGCTGCACCCCCCAAGCAAAAATTTTTTTTTCGAGTGCAAACTACAAGACTTGCCACGTCTTTTGACACTTCGACCATTTCCGAAATCGTACAGGAGCGGAGGTATTCCTGCGCAAAGCCATGTGCGATCCAGCTGTTTTTTTTTGCGAACCGCTTGAATTAACCCAGACGTCAAAGTGTTAAAAAAGCATGACAAATGAATTGCATTATGTTAAGCAACACTCGTGGCGTTATGAATATGATTACAAATGCAATCACTACTCACTAGTGATGACAATGGTCGCTGTGAAGCAGCTGCACGTAACATCTTGAAAGGCTTTTACTTCTCTTAACTTGATCTATTAGGCTATAAGCGTGCTGGTTTATACTGTACGCAAGCTAAAATATCATGTTCGTGGGTTAAGTTTAATCGACATTTTCCACAATCGACATTTCCATTTCCACACATGATAATGATAATTGTGATCTCACAATCAATCCAAGCCGTGCTGGTTTGTGGATGTGGCACAAAGTTATGGAAGTGCTACTCCAACATTTCACAAACACGTTGAAGTGGTGATTTGGCGATTAGTCCAATAGCAGCACGGTAGTCAGTATTCATTGTTGAATCACAATTGCTGATGTCGGTTTGTTAAACACGACCAGCAAGAGCAGTGTTTGCAACAACGCAACTTACTCAAGTTAAAAGCACAGTGTTTGCGATTGGATCAGAACTACCGTGGCATTACTGCACAGTCATCGAATGCATAATGCACACATGTGAACCTATTGTCATATCATAGCGACTTGTTCTTACAGAATTTACTTCTGCCGGGAGGCAATAATCGGTTATAGCCTAATGCTGCTTTTGTTTAGGCAAGGTTGTAGATGACCGGCTAACTTACAATAACCAGATACAACCAGTATCCAGCAGCATTAGATGAACACATTTCAACTCATGATTTACATCACCAATGATGAAGTGGAACTACACTGCCACAAACTACAACCAGTTTCTTGCAAGCACCAAGAAGAGTGCTACTTTACAGCTCCAGGTGCATGCATAACCATTCGCCAAACTACTTGGCATGAAGTTATTTTTCCATTGATTTCATATAGCTAAACATTGCAAAAAAACATCCTGCTTTTATTTATTACCATGGGCAACATCAAAGTTTCAACAACTACAGCCTGAGCTTTAATTAATAATGGCAACTATAGCTCGACCGATGTATCGGCACTACAGACGGCACGGTCCAAGATCTTTTAAGCCCGGACCACCCACAGCCCGCAACATTCAGCCCATTAACTGCCTGTGGACTGAGGACATTTTGATTTTTCAATCCAGCCCACCCATGGCCCGCTAAATAATTGGCGATGTCTAACTTTCTTCCTGAGGCAAAATATTTTTGGGGCTATTTTGCCTTCAGTAGAACACCTAAAACCCTAAAGCTAAAACCCTAAGCCTAAAACCCTAAGCCTAAAACCCTAAGCCTATAACCCTAAACCTAAAACCCTAAACTTGAAACCCTAGCACTGCAATTCCTCAATGTTAATCAAAGCATGAATTTGTGTAGGCTATCATACTTGTCACATGACCACTTTAACCAATCTTGTTTGATTGCAAGCCCCAGCAAAGCTTTTGCATGAAGGAGGCCAAATAGAAGCTTCCTAAACAATTATACAGTTAACTTACAAATATTGAATACTTTTAAAGTTATTGTGATTTGGTACATACAAAAAACACAGATAAATTTTCAAGCAAGTTAGTTTCAAGTAACTAGTCTCTAGTTAGTTTCAAGTAACTAGTTTAGTAACTAGTCTCCACAAAGGCGACAAACTTGAATGGATCAGCCAAGTTTTTTTTGCAAAGTGTGGATCTATCAATCAAACGAGACTTCCACTAATGCTCTGTCTATCTCAGTGTCATATCATTTCTTCAAAATTATGTGGTCTGTTCAAAATTAGAACATAGTTCAAGCTTTTGGCACAAAGTCGAGTTCTCCGTTATTCACAAACCCTTCCACTCAATTAAAAAACTGTTTCACTGGATACACAAGTGTATGGCTGGAATACACAGCACACGGCTAGCCAACCTTGATGAACCAATAAACTATTTTTATTTCTTATCCAAAACTTAAACATATTTATCCAGCAAATTGCTTTTTTGTCTTCTTCATATATAGCCTATGCTAGAAAAAGTGGTCTGTAAATATTTGCCAACCTCAAGAACTACTTGGTAATTTTCTTCTGTGTCTTAACTTCTGAAATATTTGAAGCAAGCTTTCTTTTTGTAGTCAACTTTTAGGAGTTGCTTTGACTGTTATTTGCATCAACTGAAGAAAATAAACAGTAAATCTGAAGCACAACTACCACCCCAATCTAGTTAGTAGTTTACCCAATAAAAGATCTGGCTAGTGTGCAAAATTGTGTTTTTCAGTTAGACCTATATTCAAAGGATTCAAAGAACAAACCCTGGACACAAAAGGTAGCCAACTATGCATGGCCTAATTCGTAGTTTTTCCATTAGAAACAATGCTTTTTTGTTTGCTATTCAAATCGAGTATCACTAGCCCTGGTTATTTAGGCTCATATGGGAAGCACAAATTTTCCTGAAACTGCAACACTGGTAAAGTAATGTCAGCTAGTTTCACTCACTTATGCTACCAAGTGTTTCTTTTACTTCAAAAAATTTTTAAGGTTTCCCCAACATTAGTGGACGGCTCGGTAAAAGCTAACTGCTAAAAATATCATGAGTGGCCCGCTCGTTCAACCTCAGCGGCCCGTCCAAAAGTCGGACCATTAGCAGCCCGTGCCATCTCTAATTGGCACACTGATATATATCAACCAATATGACAATGTTGCCGAAGTATTGTATCAGCAAAATTCCACCAATATATTTGCTCATAAAAGTGTTATGCTGTTGCTCTGCACGGAGTGTTCGGAAATCCAAGTTGTAACTTCGTCTGTGACCTTGTTTGATTAACGCAAATGCTCTGTCCTGTTCCTAGCGCACAGAGCCTTCATACATATTAATCAGACCACTGTGCAACAGTCCCGACAAAATGCTCTATGATGTAACATTCGCTCGTAGGTTTTGGCGCAGTAAGCAGATGATCGTCTGCGAACAAACTAGGTTACGTGCTTTCGTGTTGGATGGCGGTTTTACCAAGGTCTCTCTAGGCTAGACAGTCTTGCATTCAGTCTGCATCAAAAAAGCGCTTATGTCACAGCGAGCAGGAACCAGGTTTGCGCAGAATTCGATGTTGTACGGTTCTTAATCGCAATGATGTGATGTTTTTAATGCATCGCACATTGTTTTTTACTTATGACATCTCAGCATAGGCACAGGTGTCTACACAGGGAGTAGGCCCACTTATACCCAACACATGTTTGTCTGTTTGTGCATTTTTTGATTTAGAGTTAGACTACTGTGAGTCCTAGAAATTTGGAATGCAGTATGGGCGACGGATGAAACCATCCTATTGGAGTACATTTGGCCTTAAGTCAAACACAGATGGTTGAGAATTTGAAATGGTCATGTGACAAGTGCAATACATAAGGAGACAAGGGTTAAGGTTTAGCCTACAGTTCACACAATGCAAAAAGTTGCTAACAACTTGCCAGCACTGAAACTATGACATCACTTGTCTATCAGACTGAGCCATTTGCAGACATCACAGTCAACTGAGACAGTCATGCTGCCCAAGGTTGTCATGTGACCAGTTCAGCCAATCATGTTCGGCTGGTGGCAAAATAGCTCCAGGTGTGTATATTTTGCCTCAGGCAAAATAGGAGTGTATATTTTGCATCATAAAATAATTGTAACTTGTGAAATTATTTTCTTTGTTTATGTGGTCTTAAGAAAAAAATGCACTGTAATGCCTTTCAGCTGTAGTTTGAAAACGTTTGGCTGAAGGCAAAATTGCTCTAGGAGTATTTATTTTGCCTCATGAGGCAAAATAGATACTTGCTTGAATAATACAAAAATATCGGCATTGGCTATTGGCAAGAAAATATGAAAAACATTAGTATCGGCCCACAAAAAACTTATCAGTTGAGCTCTAATGTCAGCAAACAGAAATTAAAAGCTAGATGGGTTTAACCCTTTAACGGCCTCGATTGGCCGGCCCTTTTTTGGCCATAAATCGCCAGCCACTGGAGCGCTGTTCAAACCCGCTACGGATTCAGCAAGTCTTCGAGTTGACATCGCAAAAAAAAAACGTTCGTTTTCAGTGGGGGTTTTCTGGAGGTGACGTCACAATGAGGGCATGATTTAGAAATTTTGGTCACCTTTGGCTGGCCCTGGGCCCCAACCCAT
>JGI24022J15233_10003192_pt1 | contig 16087 bp, 10 predicted proteins | sample Ectturendosymbi2_FD_15233 | JGI IMG/M metagenome (IMG submission 15233)
GGGGCAAACATTTTTCTACGAGCTTTGCCCCCCTGGTTACAGGCTTGTGAAGACAGTTTTATACCTGCTAATATGACAAGAAATCAACTTCTGGCTGAATGTGAGTTCCAGCAATCCAGCAAACGGAGTGGTTCTTGTGAAAGTGATTCAGGAGAAGCTATAGCCCAACTTCAAAGAAGCGACGCAAGACAGTGAGTTTGAAATGGACTGAGAGTCCCAAATGCCTTCCCCGCTAGCTTTCCCAGATGTGCAATATGACAAGTGCGCCAGCTTGGATTCTGTGGAACTGTTTGAGTTGTTTCTTGACGACCATATTTTCAAGCATATCGTGGAACAAAGTAGATTGTATAGGGTTTCAAAGAATTGGCCTGACCACAACATCAGTGAAGAGATGATGACAGTGTTTCTTGGGATACTGACAGTGTCTGGATATAACAAACTCTCTAGTAACCAATGTTCTGGTCTGAAGGGAAGGACTTGCGGAACCAAGCAGTGTACGAAGCCATGCGCAGGGACCGATTCGATACTATTATGAAATCTTTGCATCTTCATCCCAACACTAATCTCGATAAATATTAGTATAGCAACAGGCAAAAAGCCATCAATTCGTCCAAACGAATCACACAGTAGAATCGATGGTAAGAACCACTTCGTCCAGAGAGTGCCAAGAAATCGGAAACGTCGGTGTGCAGGCAGCCAGTGTCCATCCATTATGCGAACACAGTGCAAGAAACGCGATGTCCGACTTTGCTTTGACTGTTTTGCTACACATCAAACCAAGTAGTCTAACCACTAAAAGGTGAACCAGAACCGGATTTAGCTGGGAAAAGCACAGGGCTCCACACAGAAAATGTGGGAATACACGGGGGTCCGAAAAAATAAAGTGAAGACGAAAAAGTCTTTCACTGTCTTGTTCATAAAGTTCCAGGAAATTAGGGCCTCCAATCGCAAATGGGCCCTAGGCCCCAAACCTTCTAATTCCGGTGTTGAACCAAGTAACGTTCTCTCAAACGTCTCACTGAATGTGTGTTGTGGTTTCAGTGTCCTTCAGATTTGTTCCTTTGTGTTTTGTTTGTGTAACATGCAGTTTGGTTGTGAAATCTAAATTTTGTACTCATATTTCCCTAGTGTTGCCATGTGGCAACCCCCTATTTTGCCTATATAGAGATGTGAAAGTTAGAAAAAAAATTTGCTGTGTTATTTTTCAAAGAATATTCGCTAACCAGGACAAATATTCATGCTTTATTGAAATTTTTTCTAATTCAGGAGATAAAGGGTTAAAGATACTAGTAACTTTTGAATTTCGTTAACCAGCTTTCTTTGCATATGAACAGATGAACAGTAAAAGGTGTTGAAATCGTCCTCCAAAAATCGTAACTCTTCAAACGTAGTTTAGCACAGTAAGAAAGCAACACTGATTAGAAGACCCTAAAATGCTCTTCAAAGCTTTATACCTAAAACAGTCCAGTCACAAAAGTAATCGCATTAGATTTTCCAAATGTTTTCCGAACGAAAAAACAGATTTTTTTGGACGAACTAAATTTTCATCAATCCAGGTTTTCACTGGCATGAAATTAATCTTTTTGATGGAAGAAAATTACGGAAGGCTGTACTTCATCATTACATTTCAATGACAAGTGGAAATTTTCACAGGAAAAAAGGCTCTGTAGTTCTGAAATTTAACAATAGGGGCCAAAACATTTCACTTTTTCTGGAAACATCCACCGCAGCTATATTATGTGTTTTAAGTCGATGAAGTGAACAGTTTTGATACAGTATTCCTTGTGGTAAATGAAACACCGCTTTGCGCTTACCATAGGAATCATTAAAAAGTTTCCTAAATATGGTTACCGACAGTTATGAAACTAAATACCTTTGATATTTTGAAACAGTTAGGATTCGTCCATGACCCGCTACTGACTGGTTTTCTGGTAACGGTTTGACTCGCTATCAATGACGTAAATTCAAGATGAAAGAACAAATTAAAAACTAAACCGTGGAAGCTCACCTTTATCCTCCAGTACCGGGCAGTTCGGTCATACACACCGACCGTGCCATTAGCGAGTGAGTACCCAAATCTGCTTCCAGCGATGGAACAAAGGCCTGTAATCGCCTGTCAGGAAACAACACGTATTTTAATATCACTTCCTAAGCCTAATGTACCTTCAACTACACAGTAGACAGCTACACAAGTTACAGACAATAAGTGAAAATTATGTTTGTGAATACAGAAAGCAAACCTCTGTTTCTGTTACTTCAGCTATGATTTCGTCACCATGGAATACGCGTATATCATAGTCCTCTGATCCAACAAGAAGCTGAAATGAAATATAGTGGATGAAAATAGTTTCACAGATGATACTTAGTAACTTCCACTCAACTGTCACGGAAAGCTTTTTCATCATACCGTAAAATAAATACATGTAAAAGCAGTCACTGCAAATATCTAACAGACTGCTATCTTTCCAAATAAAATAATTTTTTTACCATAAAACATTATATATTCATTCAAAGCAAAACTTGCTTAAAAATCTTAGCAATAAACAAGAGCAACACAAGCTAAGCTTGCAGTTCTAACCACACCATTGCAACGTGGAAAACCCACGGCATTCTGCAATGTGAAATGCTTTCATGCACACACACAATAGATTTTTTGGAAACATTATCCACTTGCTAGAAAACAAAAAAATTGCTTAATTTGTTTCTTTCAAGGGCCATCACCAGTATGTGCCAAAAGTGCCCTCAGACCATTACTTGTGTGCCAAAGTTCTTTCATGGCAACTTAAAATATTGATCTTACATTCAAGATTCTTCCGTTTACAAGTTGAATAACATGGGACATTAAAAGCAATTGGATATGCTATATCTTTTCACGGCATTGTTTAAGACAAACTTTACCAAAATAAAGATGTTAGTGTGATGATTAAATATTTAGCAAAAATGCATGTAGTTATGGTGGTGGCTAGAATAGAAAAAGAGTGTAAATAATATGGCTAAACTTAGTTCATAATGGAGCTTGCATTCAAGCTCACATAAACAAAAAAACAAATCTACATTAGTCCAGCCTTTCTTGTCACTCCAGTTCAATCATATTGAAAACACTCTGGTGCGTGCAGGTCAACAAGTAAGAATAGCAGCACCACATACCTCGTCAGTACCATCATTGGTAAAATCCGCAAGTGTTAATGCAGACACAACATCTCCAGTCACCTGGAAAAAGTTCACAATGCTTTGATGAAAAATACTTGGCAAATTAATTCAACTTTTAGGTTAGAACCACTTTCTACAATAATTTTTCACTAATACCACTGCTCAGTACCACTAATTAAATAAAGTATTAATTCCATACCAACACCACCTGGCTTATACTTGGTTTTAATGATTCAAATGTTAAGTTTGCTCCACAATTAACTTCTGCTAACATCACTGTAAACAAATCCTTTTTATAATAAAAAAATGAACTGATGTTTCAGAAGGCATGTGCTGATTAGGAGATCTGATGAAAATCTAGTAGCAAGCATCGTACTGTCCAAAACTGATCTTCTCCGGCAGCATCAAACCCTTGCAATGTGCAGTTTCCACCAGCAACCACCAAAGGACTTTCAGTGTTAGCTAATTTCCCAATAACCAAACTGTTGACACCATCTGGAATCTGGTAATAACACACAGGCACAAAAAAAAACTGATTGTCAAAAATATAAGCTTTTAATATTTGATGCAAATATATATATTTTTTTAAACTATGTAGTTTTCATTGAAAATAGCTTGGCGTCATAGTGCTTTTTGAATAAGCTGACTAAACACACTTCCAACATTATTCAAACAATATGAGATATCTTTACATCTGCATCAGATTTATAGATGAACAGTTTTCACCTTAGCAATTTTCACTCTCCACATGCAAACTAACAGAATCTCATTAAGTGAGTTCAAGGTGAGCTTACTGAGAAGAATTTTCAGAATTCATCAGTTTTTTGCCCAGTGACATTTAAAGACTATAGGCCATTGCGTGCAAATGAAGAATCACTAACAGTGCTATGTACTAAACTGTTCAGAACAGCAGTAAATTGTATTAAATCACTGAAAAAGTTGTAATTAAAATAAAAGTACAAAATATTCTTAACATGGCATTTTTTACACTCATGCATGAGGAGTTTCCTACAGAAGAGTAGTATTCTCTCTACAATAAAGGATAGGATTTTATTTACTGATAATAGCTATAAAACTCAAAATGTTCAACCTAGAACATGAATTTCCTTTGTCTATCCCATAAATCCTATTCAACATGAAATGACTATTTTCAGGTGAAACAAATCACGCAAACAGTACACAGTAGTATTTTTACAAAGCTAACTTGCCTCTTTATAAAACAAGTCTTTGTTGTCATGTACGTCATAAGCAAGAAGATTTGTTTGTGTGCCAATACACAGAATATCACGGCTGCTGGTGCTGTCAAGGCGTCCAGCACACAATGCAGTGACAGACTGGTTGATGCTTAGAAGACTTATGTCAGAGTCATGCACAGCTAATCGCCCTCCAGCAATAGCTGGACTGTGAGGATTATGAATAAAGACCTGAAAAAGTGTGCAATTATGATAACACAAAATTAGCACAAGTCAGTTTAAGCAGTACCTCTGACAGACAAATTTCATTGGAAAATTTTATCTTTTCACAAAAGCAATTGTTATTTATTATCAGCATATGAAAACATTGACCAACCATAAGAATAACCATAAGAATAATAAGAAGAGATTTAAATGAAGCAAGATTTTGTGATAAGTTTATATGAAAATTTAAAAAGGTATTCAGCATTGCAATCATGGTTGATAAAAATCATAATTTAATCAACAATCGTTTTGATTTAAATCGCATTTTTCATTTAAATCAGATATTTTTGATTTGTATATCATTTTTTTAATTTAATGTGTACAGTGGACGTTGACCACCTAACACTTGTAATTTTTTTTTTTTTGAAGAGTTTTTTATATAATTTTTGTGTTTTGTTTCTTCAAGTTCAACAACTAGAAACAGCTGAACTTTCTTTGTGCTTATGCAATATCCTTAAGGCAAATCAGTTCATAACACTAGTACTGGTATACAAAACGAAATATTTATTGAGATGACAATATTCAAACCACCAGTTTATCAAATTCACACTGACACTTACGGCACATTAAAAAGCTTGTACATAAATACAAGCTTGACAGCTTTTTTTTGGTGCAAAGTCTGTTGTTACAATTAATCATTGTAATGCAGCTTGCACTAGTTTAGCGTTTGTAAAAGTTTAACTCACATGCATAAAATGGTAAAAACCTGTAATATATTTGTTATTATGAATCAAAAATTTGTTCTGAAACTACTATCCCTACAGTCAACAGCCTACATCTTTGATGGAATTTAGATGCAACTTTTACCTTATGCTAGTCTGCACATTCAAGCTTTGGCATTCTAATAGTTCTGACTTCTATATCTACAAGGGTTAGTGATTTAAGTCTACATCTCATTTTTGCAGCTAGAAGAATCTGTGACCTCACAGAAGCTATGACTTAAAAAACTGTAGTTGCTTTTAACTTGTGTCATCATAAGAACTATCTGTCTTCTATACTAATATAAGTGAAAACCTATTAGAATGTCAATTGTCATAGAAATCACAAAAAGCTTCAAAATTGCATATGATTTTTGCTTGATTTGTTTCATTGCATGGCTTGATTCAAATCAAGATTTAATCAAATGGTTTAAATCAATCAACCCTGCTTGCAATTCCAGGTTTAATGGATGAAATGAAGTACATTTATAAAGGATGGGTTCAAGCAATTCAGACTGTAAACATATATCAATTTAAATTTTGTTATCTGATAGAACAACATTGCAAGTAAACTAACATCCCTTAATTAATCATGGAATGCCAGGCACATTTATTGCACAGCATAAATTTTGCAAAATTATTGTGAAGGTAAGCCTGAACTAGCTTTCTAACAAATGTAATTTCTTGAGATAGATTGGTACATAGCAATAACATATTATTACTAGGGTAAAAGAGAGAAAAGAAAACAAGGTTGCTCCTATTTTTTGTGTGGAAGTAGTGATACAGCGTTTAAGGAATTATCTTTTGGCGTGACATATAGCATAATACTTTTGTATTAGCACTTTAACATCAATTATATCAGGGATTTTTTAAGTGTTTTAGGGACTTGAAAATCGGGTCCCTAGAATCAGATAAAATTATCATCAGGTAGAAACAGAGAAAATTATCATCGGGTTGAATTGAAAATCGGGTCCCTAGAATCAGAGAAAATTATCATCGGGTCCCTAGAATCAGAGAAATTAGGTCCCTACAGGTCCATACCAAGTACCTAAAATTTTCCTTGAAAAAAACGTGATCATACAAAACTTTCAACAAAAAAGGTTTTCCCCTGTTTTGACCATAGCAAGGTTTGTCTTTTATATAAATCCTTACCTATATCTTTAGTGCTATGCTATTGTATATTATTACAAGCCCACATTAACACCTTTAGAGTCGGCCAAGTTTTACTTTAACAGGGTATAATTTGCCAATATTGGCCAAGTCTTTGCAACTCCATAACTCATCAGTCGATTATGCTAGAGAGCTTTTCAAACCCTCAAAAGACTTGGCGAGTCTTTTAGTTCGTAATGAAAAATAAAGGTTTTCGGCCTTTTTTTGTGGGTGATGTGATAAGTAGTGTAGGTTTTTGGCCATTTTGGCTCAGGTTACCTGCCCCCGGGCCCAACCATCAGATGGAAGTATTTCACTCAAGTTTTTAATGGAAGCTAGGCTAAAATGTTAGTCTTCTGAGCTTTTGACTAGCTTTCTATCATTTCTGGTTCAAAAGTTGTGGCCAATAAACATAAAATTTATAATTTTACCAAAAATTAATAATTTTACAAAAATTGGTAATTACCCTAACTCATTGTTTATAAGCTATACTTTATGAAGTAATTAGTCAACCTTTCTTAAGAAATGTAATATTAACAATTAACTTGGAAAAATTTAAGCAATGAATGAAAGTTACTTCATAAAGTATAGCTTATAAAGAAATTAATTACTTGCCTGAATCTACCACATTAGTTAAGAATAAAACATTTTAAAAATCCTTTAATACAACAAAAATTATTATCTGACATATTTACTCAAATTAGTTTTTAACTATATTTAAGCTTATCATCATAAACAAACCAATAAATATTCAAAGCATTATCTGAAAAGGAACTTGTCTTTATGACATATATATCACATTAATTGAACATCAAAAACAATATAAAATAAAGCCAAAGATAAAAAATAATCCATCTCTGTCAAAATTTTGCAGAAACACACTTCATACAGCAAGCTAGTTACATAATTTTTTTAAAGAGTATTGTGGTCACTGTGTTTTTCTCTATGTAAATTTGAAGATACTTTTAAATTGATGAACACAATACAATCATAAGGCCAGCTCATCAGAAGTTATGAGGTATTAACACTCAGAAAAGAAAAAAAATATGCTGACTAATAGACTGAAATAAAATAGGAAGTAGCTAGGGAATTGCCCCGCATGACTCGGTTCGAATAAAGCAGTCAGTTTGTCACTCAAGCGGCATCGACCTAGTAGCGTAACAGTTATGTTTCAACTCTGCCATGCCAATGGTTGTGGGTTTGCCTCTCATCCTGACACCCTGTGTTTTTGTAATAGTTGCTGCTTGCATGTTTCAACTCGTGGGACCAGTTTTTCTTTATACTTTTTTCAAAACTTTCCTAACTTTTGTTTTAGGGGTTAGCGTTAGGTTAGTGTTAGCTTAGATTTAGCTTAGTATTAACTTAGCATTGGGTTAGGGCTAGGTTAGCGTTAGGTTAACAGTAGGTTAGCGCTACGGTTAGGGTTAAGATTTGGTTTAGGCAGTGACTACAGATACACCTGGCCTGGCGCAATTCAAATAAAAGAGTCAGTTTGTCATTCAAATGGAATGGATCTTGTAGCCTAAAGGTCATGCGTTGTGGCTGATATGGCAATGGTTTTGGGTTTGACTCTCACCTTGCCGTCTTTCGTTTGTTTTTTTTCTTTGCTTTTTTTCAGGCTAAGGTGTTACGTTTAGGGGTTAGTGTTAGGTTAGGGCTATGGTTAAGGCAAAAGGTTAAGGTTAGGTTTAGGCTTTATCTTTTACGTTCAGTTCATTTCTACCAAGCCCACTATACTCTCGTCATGCGTTACTATTACATCACAGGTGGCGTATGAAGAAGTTTTCAAATTTCAAGATACACAGGCGTATCTATAGCCACTGCCTTAGGTTTACTTTATGCGCTTGCTATGTTTCTACCACGCTTACTGCATTCTCGTTGTGCATTACTGTCACGTTACAAGAAGTGGTCGAATAACGAGTCAAATTTAAAGATCCATGGGCAGTTCTGTAGCGACTGCCTAAAAAACATATACCGGCAAAAATTTTTTTACGGAAGTGGCTACTGAACCACGTTGCATGACGCGGTTAAAATATAATGCTAAGTTTGTCAGTCAGGCGGCACAGACGTGGTAGCATAAAAGTAGTGTTTACGTCTGCCCATGCTTTTTGGTTTGGCTCTCACTTTAGCGACTTTCTTTTTGGTAGTAGTGGTCGCGCATTTCAGTTCACGGGACCACGTTTTCTTTACTTTTAAAAAAGTTTCTAAAGTTTAGGTTTAGTGATTATGTTTAGGGGTTAGCGTTAAGGTTACGGTTAGTGTTACGGAGTAGGATTACTTACGGTTAGGATTTACCTTTTGCATTTAGTACGTTTCTTCCAAGCTACTACACTCTCGTCATGCGTTACTATCACATTTTACAGGGTGCGGTTGAATAAAGTTTCAAATACGAAGAACCACAGGTGGTTCTGCAGCTACTGCCTTTTTTTAAACAATATGTCACGTCTCTAAGCATATGACATTATGAAAATGCATTTATTTAGGATGAAACATTGTAATGAAAATTGGGCCTTATTTAGCATAAACAAATAATCTCATAACCCATGTTTAAAACGTCATTTCAAGAAAAGAACTTCATGAAACAGAAATATCTGAGCAACAGCTGAAGTCCTGAGAAAAGAATTCTTCATCATTAAATTGGAAAATTTTTCAATTTTGCAAACCTGATTAACTCAAAAAGGTAATTGACATTATAACAAGATACCTCATATGTTTTCCTTAATCATATATATAACCAAACCGTTTAAGAGGTGCATCAACAAATCTAATCTTACCTTGGAAGCTGTGGTACCACATGTTAGACAAGGATGCAATCCATCATATTTTCCCACAGTGACCATTCGAGGATGGATTTTATGTTTTATCTTCAGTGTAAATATAGGAACCAACATTTTAAACGTAACTTACTTTGCAAATACAACTTTAGGTCTAAATGGAAACAAAGTGCAGTGGAGTTGCTAACATTAGGTAGGAATCACACCTTGCAGTGTTGCACATTTTGCAGCGCAAGAGAATTACAGTGGATGTTCCTCATTCCTGGCTAAGAAAGCGGCAGTCAAGCACAACCGTTAAATCAAGCTGATGGCGAGAACCTCACTACCTCAGTGGCAGTGATGAACGGATTCAGGATTTTCAAATCCAAATGCAATCCGACAATTTCATTTCAAAATGCAATCCAAATCCAAATCCGATAAACTTCCAGTTTCAAAATCCAAATCCTGTTTAAATCCAAAATTTTATCAATCTTGTTCTCACAAAGGCAAAACAATTCTACTAAAGACAAAATAAATAGATAAATTATTTTGCCATTACGTTCTCATTTATACTAATGTCAACTAACTAACAATTGGTTCCTTATTGCACGATGGCTCTTTGCATTGTTTCTCTTTATTAGCTGAGTCACATGAAACAAGAAACCAATCAATCAATCCAAAATGGTGTTTGCCTCATGAGACAAAAAAGACAATACCAAAAAATAACTTGGAAACTAACGCAAATTAGCTTATGCTCAATCTTCGGATCACAGCACTATAGCAATGGACATTTTGAAGACTCCATGGCAAGCACAATTAGCATCAAATGCAATGAAAAGCACAGTTACAAAGTGTAAGAAACAAATTACCAGGAACAAAATACAGCACAAGTGAATCATTAGCACTAAGCTACAGAAAAACATTATAATGATCAAGGGTCAAGAAAAGAGGTGGAATCAATGAAAGTCACACAAATTCCCCTACTTTGATGACATGATGCATAAGAGAACAGGTTTGTACCTTGCATCACTGCATAGTGTAGCAGTCACGCTAGCGCAGGGTTCCCAACCTTTATCTTACCATAAACCTCTTCAGCATTCCGACAGATGAGCATGCACCCCTACAGAATTTCAACAGATAAGCATGTACCCCTTCAGAATTTCGACAGATAAGCATGTACCCCTTAGATTTCTTATGACACAATAATTTATGATTATTCATAATATATATATTTATCAACAAGCATATAATGACTTTTGATAATAATATTAACTGATATATGTATAAATATTTGGAAATAAACAATATGTAAATACATTTATATCTTTTACTGCTAACCTTTAATGTACTCCTTCGGATAGGAAAATATACTCCTGAGGGTACATGTACCCCAGGTTAGGAACCCCTGCACTAGCGCGACCGCTACATGTAAGCAAAATTGTCCAAAGCGAGGAGAAGGGAAAGAATAAGCAAAGCGGCACTTAAAAGCGCCTTCCATGCATATGGAAGTCAGAGCTCTCTTTGGCCGAAACATATAGCATGCTGACGGCACCAACAACTGCGTAAGTTAGTGCCATCGAGGTTTCTGGGTTCAATCCCACACAGAAGGTGTGCGAATACAACCGGGTTGCACATGCTTCAATAGTATGTGATCCAACAAATACAAACAAGATGTACAATTTCGACGGATGTGAGAAACAACACTGAAGCAAACTTACAGGTGAAATCCAGAAGGCCTAATCTACAGCTCCGAAACAGAAGTGAAAGTTGTGAAGAAGTTCAAAACAAGAACATCCAATCCAAATCCGGTTAACCAGATGTTATAAAATCCAAATCCATTACAAAGCTGAAAATCCGCCGGATTTAAATCCAAGTCCATGTTCATCTTCTGGCCAGAGGTTTGTCAGAGTCACTTCTACAGGTTCCGACTCCGCTCCGCTCCTGATCTAAAATTTTGGAATCCGAGTCACTTCTTCAGACTCCGACTCCGCTCCTGTTCTAAAATTTTTAAATCCGGATCCGGAAATTTTTCAAATTTGAGAATCCGACTCCTATTCAGACTCCGGCTACAATCGATCCAACCAAAATTTACTCTTGTTTTTGTTGAAGAAATGACCACGCCGCCTCCTGCTACTGCAGAAATTGACAAGTGACTCTGGGTCCGCTTTTTCACAAAATTTTGACTCCGGATCCGGGTCCGAAAGAAAAACGCAGAATCCTGCCGAAGTCGACACCGGCATTGCAGGTTCATGGCTACCCCTGTTTCTGGCTTGCTTATGGTTTTTGCCCTGAGCTCTACTCTAGGGCTCTCACAAATGCAACTCCAAAAATCCCAAAAATATCACCAAAAAACTCCCTATTTTACATAAAAAATCTATAAATCTGTGATGGTGCAGCATAAAATCGGAGCGCCATGATAAGTGTATAAATAGAACCAAACATGATTTGCAAAATAAGCTGAAATGATTCATTTTACACATTTTCAAACTTTTCCGAAATCTCTAAATCCCTAAAAAGAGTTGAAATTCCGATCTAGGGCAGGCCCAAAGGGTGTGCAGGGGGGATTCGCCCCCGTTGCAAAATTTTCCGCCACCCCTGGGAAAATGTGTAAAGACATAATTAAAATTATTGGACATAGTTTAAAAGGTTTTGCGCCCTTCTCAGAAAACTCTTCGCCCCCCATGGTGTCCCAAGCTGGTTATGGGCCTGATCCAGGGACAAAATCCCTAAAAGAGAGAGCACTAGCGTACTCTACCCGATCAGTGATTTTTCAACCATTTCATGGTCACTGACCCGATTTAGAACCTGACAAGCAGTGATGGAGTCTTGATAGGCATTTTTGCGAGTTTCGGTCTCGAAGATTTCTGGCTTTGTCTCGGTCTTGGTCTCAAAGGCCACAGGTTTCGGCTTCAAGTCTGTTTTCTTGAGACCTGGAATACTCCAAAGGTTTGGCTTAGTGAACCTTTTGAAATTCAACCTGTTTCTTTCTGCTGCCTTCAGGTGAGGTAAAACCAAAAAAGGTAAGAAAATGCCAGAAATTCCAAAAAAATCAGCTTGGAAGTGGTGTTCACATATTCTGACATATTTTATAAAATTTTCGGTAAAACTGACAAAGTCTTGAGTTTCGGTCTCGAACTTTCAAGTCTCTGTTTTGGATTTTATGACATCTCGATCTCGAAGCTTTAACCAAGTCTGTCTCGGAGGTTACAGCCTCGACTACATCACTGCTGACTAGAATAGGACTGGTTAAATCGCTAAGCTCCACATATAGGCCTAAGCACAACGCTTTCCGAATAATCATTGGCATGCTGCTAGACCGCAAGCTCTTTTATTCCCAGCATCAATTCAAACAATATCATACCCAAAGGACCATCGGTACTGAGTCAGGTTCAACAAAGAAAATATTGTGGAGATTAACGAGCGTAAGAACAATTGTAAAAACTTATGCTGATGAATAAGGTAAAATGCTGTAAATGTCATGGACAATTAATTATAAATTATCATGTCATTGTTCATTTTTTTCAACGTGTTTTGAACTTTACAGTTTCGTGGACAATAAGCGGACTTTTCTCCGTTTTCGAGGAACGTCCTGAGAGCACTGGGGTGGACTTTACCCAGGGCAGTGGAAACACCTGCTATTTAGCCAATTATTAAGTGGTAAACGCTAAATAACAGACTGCTGCTGAAAGTAGGAACTCTCAATTTTGCCTAATTCCAGAAATTATTTTTTAAAAATCATTCGTTGAACCTTCGACAAAAAAGTGAACATCACATTGTCATAAAATATGCCAGGGATCCAGGCCCGTAACTAGAGGGCGAAGGGGTTTCTCCGCCCTGCAAAATTTTTCGTTACTCCTGGAAAATGTGTTGGACATAAGTTTAAAACTATTGGACATAGTTTAAAAAATTTGGGCCACTCTCAGAAAACTCTTCGCCCCCCTCGTGTCCCGAGCTGGCTACGGGCCAACAGGGGTCTTAACACTAAATTAACAATAAACGATAGGAGTAAAATATACCAGAGCGCAGAGTCACTTAAAATTTGGGCAGCATTTCGTTATGACAGATTTTAAACAGACATGGGGTAATCGTATTCGTCAACCGCAATCGATTACAGTTTTTTGAGTAATCGTAATCGATTGAACTGTCCAAAAATGAAATGTAATCGTATTCGATTACATGGCCAGTTTAATCGTAATCGACGCTTACTTTCACGATTAAACTTGGAAATCTTCACCCTGCATCACTGTGCGATGAACGGCGGTTTTGGTGGCTGGGTGTCCTCCTTAATAACAGTTTGTTGTAGTTATGTTTCAGGGGAGGCCATTTGCCCGTATATGTACATTAAATCCTGATAGTCCAACGGCAAGCACAGCGTTTGTAGCGAATTCTCGCTTTGTTCCAGCTATATAGCCTTCCTGTTGGCATTGGCGTGCAGAGGCGGGGGGCGGGGCAGGGGGCATCCAAGAGTGAAATTACAAAAATTAAAATTCTGTAACTAGATGATTTTTCCTATTGTAAGAGCAGGCCTACTAACACATGCTGCATGGATTTAATTTTTCGAAACTTATTTTTTTGTCAACATTGGTTTTTACGTATTCAAATTCCAGTAATTCTCACATCCTTCAATACCTCAATACCAGGGACCTATAGCCTAGGCTACGCTAGGTGTGCGGGGTACTTTTTCCAGCAGATCGTGCGATCAATTGAAAATCAAAAAAAGGATTTAATGATAATTATGGACGTTTAATTGATTTTCTGAGCCAAATTTCAACACTGTCCGATTTCAACTTGCTTGATTTAGCTGACTTTTTTATGCATCACTAGTGCCGTTTCGTTTTTTGATGTGGCAATCCTGGGTGTACGCCAATACAGTTGCACACCTGTGCTTGCAATATGTGCATCATTTCGAGCTTCGTCATTAATTGGCAGTTCAGGCGGATTGATCACAACGGCTCACACAAGCCCATATCTCTTTTTTTGTCCCCTCAGTGGTTGTACATAGGCCATAACAGTCACACAATAAAAAACGAAAGTTTTCTTGCGTAGTTCATGCGCATTCTCAATGCTTGTGTAGTTTAGCAAGTTTCAAACTGTCAACCCTGGGTTTCCGCTATCCCAGCCGCATAGCCTACCTTCTCTGCTCGACTGCTATTCAACGAGACATTCATGCGGCCGGATATTTCTGCAGTTGTGAACTGCTGTCTTAGCGTTGAGTGCTGTCCTAACTTGGAGCACTGATAATTTTATGCTCATTACAGTGACACATTGTACAACAAGGAGAGCCTGTAACGTTTGCAGAATTGCTGCATTTCTCTCACCCGACATTTTCACTTAATTGTTGATCAAGTCTCCAGTAATTGTCAGGCCGCGTTTTTGCCTTGTTTCGCAGGGCCGGCCTTAGCAAGTGCGGGGCCCGATTGGAAGCACTTTGGCGGGGCTCCACACAGCGACGTATGCAGAAATATTTGATACGGAATCAAGTCAAAATGATCGGAATCGTTGATGTGATAGAGAGAGGTCGGGGGCATGACCCCCAGTTTCACCTCTCCAGAAGAGACTGGAATGGACAACGCCGTAACACCCAATAAATTCATGAGTAGGCTATTACACTCAATACTTTCTCTCTGGAGCGACTGCACATCCAGAGCTAAACCGTTTGCAGTACCAGCAACAGATTCTATTTTCGACGTCGAGAATATTAGCCATGGACAATCTACCCCCACCATTTTGCAGTACTCTTTTGCATGGAAGTTAGAAACCGTGTCTCATCACTCTCGTTTCCGGCAAAAACTTCGATTGTGATTGTGGTTCTCTTTAGTCTAAATAGTCTTTAACTTTCCGACTCTTGACACCTGACCATACAGCAGGATCATTTGTTTAATCCAATGGTCCTGACAAATTTTGAACTTTCGTCCTCGTAAGCCTCATCAGATGCATTATAGCTTCCTTCTTTGTCAGACTCAACAATTTCGAAATGACTTATCTCACTTCTCGTACAAAAACTTCCACTTTGACTATCTGGCATAACATAATTAGGCTGGCTGCCTGCGTTGTCGTCATCTTCAGTGTGTCTTGGCTCATCTAGAATTTTTGCGCGTTTGCTGAGGTAGTTCTGCTAAAATACTTGTTCAACGCACTTTTCTCTTTTTCTGTTTTTGCCTTTTTGCCCTAGCTTTAGCCGTGTTTTGACTAACACTTAAAATTTTCGACCTATGTCTCTTGGCCTTTGACTCGCATGGTACTTGTTGTCTTAATTACAGAAAAATTGTATTCTAAAATAATTAGTTTAATTCTTCTGTTAAAAACAAAACGCCTGCCTATCACTTGAGTATATACGTCACACTTGCATAAATGGTTACAGCAGGGGTCTCAAACACGCGGACGGCGATGCTTTTTGAGAAATTTCGAATAATAACATTTACGTCATTTAGTTTATTCCCCGGTGTTCATTACTCACGATATGCCTAGCTATAACTCACGATAACTTTCGCAGGAAATAAGATGTAAAGCTGTTTCTATTAAGGTTCAGGTATCGCCGCTGTTGCGTCAGCGTCATAATGCAGCCCTCGGACTACTTTATTTGTCCTCATTTGGCCCTCGGAACAATTTCAGTTTGAGACCCCTGGGCAGTGGCGTGTATAAGGGAAGGCGAGCGAGGCACTTGCCTCTGGCCCCCCCTTTTTGGAGGCCCCTCTTGAGGTGTTACGCGCGTAAATTTTCCTTAGTTTTGACGAAAAACTTATTATTCACACATATAATGTACTACAAAGCAGATCATAAGTAAGTAGGCCTACTCTGATTTCAAAGGGGCCCCCTACAGAAACTGTACTGTGCAGGTACTTTGCTTTGAAAGGGGCCCCCAACAGCAACTGCAATTTGA
>JGI24022J15233_10003195_pt1 | contig 16082 bp, 12 predicted proteins | sample Ectturendosymbi2_FD_15233 | JGI IMG/M metagenome (IMG submission 15233)
GTTTTAGTCGGGAGTTAAATCAGTACTCATACAACGACTAGGCTGCCTCGTTGGTAGCGTTTGGGGAAACCAGCATCTCTGCATGCAACGACAAGATTACTCGCACGCAACGTCTACGCTGGGCAACACCCCAAACCTCAACATTGGGTTCCTACACTGAAGGAAACCCCTATATTGTTTCATCAGACCGGGACTACTACAATATTTAACACCACTTACCATCATAGGCGGCTAACAATCGAGTTAATACGGCAGGCACATAATCGACTACTGGGAAAAGCAAACGAGAACGTTACGAATCAGCAAAAACATAAATTTTACAAACGATGACGTCATAAAATACGTCATAGGGGCCCTCCAGTGAAAATTGCCCCGGGCTCCCCTACTCTTTAATCCGGTTCTGGGTTAGTCCGCAGTGTTTAGACAAACCGGGAACAACTTTCTGGATTATTGCAGTCAGGAAACACTTTCCGATTGAAAAACGGAAAAGTTTAACTGATAAATGCTTAGAATTACGGCTCAGCTAAGAGCTTCCTTCAACGCCCTGCAAAAGGGCGGTATTGACCAGGAGCTACACGCCTATAGCAAACATATTTTTATCATTGCGTCTCTCCAGTCCCGTCGCCATGGGGAGGCTTTTGGGGGCCAAGCCCCCTGAACAAAACTCCAAGCTCCAAGCCCTAAATAAGCTCCAAAGCCCGAAATCTCTTTTCTAGGGCCTGGCAGAAATTTTTGCATTGCTGCATAGTTACAGTTGATGAGAATAACAAAAAGTAACTAGAATTTTTCAATTTTTTGGGTTGTTGGAAATACAACACATATCTTACAACTTTTTTCACATAACCTATTTTAAAATTTATATAATGCAAAAGAAGATCAATATATATGGCCACGGCTACGGGCAAAATTAAGGTCTCAACTGCCCGATATTGATTATACGCAAATATGTGAAATTCTTAAAGGCTCAGTCAAATGTTTCCAAGTTTGTTTCAGTTAGTAGAAGCAGTGATAAACGTGTTTGTGCTAACTCACCCAATACAAAAGAGCTTTATGCTGTTAGAAGTTGCAACTGGTCTGCCAGTCCTCTTTAACAGCCGTCTTGACATCACAACAACAACTATGAGCACAGAAATGCCACTCACCATCTGGTAAAAACAAAAATCAAGTGTTTTGAAGTCATAACTCTCTGATCATATGGGCTGCAGAAAAAGGAAATACAGTATATGTGACCAGTTATGGCAGACCACATAGATATCAGATAGACGCATTATTGTGATTCTCGGTCGCGAAGGTCTAATTCTAAGATCTCGTCCTGGTCTCGTTCTGGAAGACTGCTGGTCTCAGTCTCGAGCACTTTGTCTCAAGACTTTGAATGCTCTGTCACTATGGGTTTAAAACGTTGCAGCAGCCCAACCTGTGCGCTGTTGTAGGTCTGATCCTCGGTTAGGGAAAAGGAAAACACGTTGGTAAAAACTATATGAAATTTGACAAAATTTAGTTTCAGAAATGTATATCACATTTTGTGACACACTTAAAAAGGTTGTAGTGAAGCCAACAAACGTTCGGTTCCCGAGTTTCAGACTCAAACGTTCAGGTGTTTTTCTAGGGTTAAACTTTTTTAACGAAGTCGCAGTCTCGAACTTTGAGCCAAGTCTCGGTTTCTTTCTCTATCTCGGAGGAGGAGGGTCTGGATACTCAGAGCTCAGGCTTGTTTGGAGTACGCAAAGTGAGAAGCTGGAAAAAGATATAACTTGAATTGAACGTTGAAAATGTCGAGTATGTCACCGGTTTCCCCACCATTATTGAAGAAGCTAATGTTGTGTGTGTGATGCTTGCAAACCTCAATCAATCTTAACCATGTTCGCATCATTTGATAACTTCCAGGACTGGAAGGAATTCGCACAGGGCCCTACGCTACCCAACATTTTGAAATCAACGGTAAAACTCTCGACTTCTACAACCAAATATACTTCCACCATAATCCAATCGATTTTTCCAAAGTGTTTCCATGGATCGTCTTAACAACATCATTGGCCCCCGGGAAAATTGCACTGTGCTATGGCCTCTATGACAAGTATAGTACTGCAGTGGCCTAGCCTATGTATCTGGTAAGCCAATTGACCCGCTGATTAGCATGCGGCTCCTACGCTCGTGGAGCTCAAGGCAAGTGCCCATCGGGCCCACATGTTAAGACTGGTCTGAGTGTTTGCTCAAACCCTCTATAAATTTATTAAATTGAAATATAGATATTTCCATGCGTTGTGTTAAATTTCGAGTATTTGTCAGAGCAAAAAGTCAAGCAAAGCTAAGAGCACGAAAGCTGTAACCAAAATAACTTGAGACGCAGAAAGTATCAAATATATCCTCACCGTTAGCATCACTAAGATAATGTGTCTACGGTATGCATACCCAGTAACGTAGCCAGCCTAAAATGTTTTTGGGGGTCAATCTTTTGACTTTAAGCGAGTAACGCTATTTTGTTTGCGACATTGCCTCTCGAGGCACAAAATGACAAGCTGTGCTAAACATTTTGGCGGCGAATGGCACCCTTGGTCCCCCTGGCTACGTCTAATATCACAACCTACCGTTTTATGTCTATCTGGGTGGTAATGAAGGCTTGCTACTGCTATGCCACTCTTTCGCTTTGTATTAAGGTGTATATATGAACGGCATTGTTTGTCGAATTTTCAGCAGATTCTGTTTGAGCAGGTTCTACCACGACTGTGGAGCCGGAACTCAAGTTTCGGGCTCCAGCTCCAGACATCTAAATTTTTTGGTTCCGGCTTCGACTCCAACTTCTAAAAGATTTTGGCTCCGGGTTCAGAACGGTTTGGTCCAATAAAAACTAAAAACTAATGTTTTATTTGTACAACTCGCTTGCCCAACAAATTATGTCTGTTGAACGGGAACCCAAATTTCAGGCTCCTCCGGCTCCATCATCTGAAATGTTTTGGCTCCGGCTCCGGCTTCAGCCATCCAAAATTTCTTGGGCTCCGGCACCACAACTCTGTGTTCTACTGCGATGGACAGTTTTCTTCCGACTTACACAATTTATCAAAAGACGTTGTCTCAACGTTTTTATTGCAGTGTGCTAGTTTAAAACTAAAGGTTTCGTTTCCTTCAGTTTGTAGCACAATAATATTGCACCTTTGCTTGATCAAGATGTGTTGCTGTCCGTGAGAGTACAAGAAAAAATTCCCGTTTCAAAGAAAAATTTGCTGACATCATGAATCAGCACCACACCACTAATCAAAAGGTCCGATGCCGGATGCCAAATTTCGAGGATTGTCATTTGGCTAATCAACCTGGAACTGCATTTGTCAAAACAAAAACACAAAAGGTGCAACTACAAGGGGTCGGGTGAACAGAGTTCAGCAAAGAATGTTCTGGGAGGTTCTGGAAATACTTCTGTCCCGGGAGGTAAAATGCAGTGTTATGCGATCTTTCAATTTTTTCAGTTTAAAAACAACTTATCGAAAGTAGTTTCAAGGGTTTGATTCAAGCAAAATTTACTGCTTCTAACGCGAAGCGAGAAGTATTTTTACTTTCATCAAAATAGAATGTGTGCATATTGGATTTTAGTTGTGTGATGACCATCTACTGCAGTTTCAGAAATATTTGAAAGGCGTAGATTGTATAATATATAATGTTTCATGTTCTTCCTTACGTATTATCGCGCCACAACCCTATTATGAAGTCGTAAGTTGCGTGTGGAAACTAGCATGTGCTGGATTTTTGAAAATGTAATTGAAATTAACAACCCGCAGTACTTTTCAACCTTAACCGCATTACTCTCAAGAAGACCTTTATGTCCTAGAGTGAATTTTTAAGTTGAGCAACATTTTCAGCACAAACAGTTTAAGAGCAGATTACAGTATAATTAATCAACAGAAAATTTGAAACACAACATCAACGTTTTTGCGAAATATTTACAAATGTGAAGAAGGATTTTTTAAACTCTATGCCATGCTTACCTGGAGCACGCCTCCCAGTAACAGCGATTGCTCTTCGGTTACTGTTTGAACGAAAGAACCTTCCACAATCGACCACACTGACAGGCAAACCATGGCGAAGTCCCATAATGTTAACAACAGCACTGAAATTCCAATACCTAGATGTACTCGACTCTTGGCGTTTCGACAGTCAAAGTAGGACGTATTTACATTTCGCGAAGTTCCAGTATTAATCGGCAGATTTCGCGTTGGACTTCTCGATACGATATCTGAAACGTTCTGAGTTGTAGCAACATTATTACTTGGTACTTTGCTAAGATCCATGTCTGCCAGCAAATTGTTTTATTATCTCGGCTGACGCTGATGTCCTCATTCCACTCAGCTGACTGTCTGGTGTCTGAGTTGTACAGTAATCGGTCGATCGTTTCAAAACCCTTTTGAGGCTGTGTCGCTATTGTTACGGTTTCAAAATCTGGTTTCATGTTACAAAAATGGAGTAAAGTGCGGAGGGGATACATCGACCATTAAACTACACATTCGAAACAACTTACACATTGCATAGCCCACGCATGTAAGTAAAAGTGTTTATTCCTAACGCAACCGTTCTTCTTTGGGTCGTTTTTCTACGTATCTAACGTACCTGCTTCAAGTTTTATGAAATTCCTAACGACTATTACATCACAGGTGTTTGTGGAAAGACCTGTGACGCTTTTACTAAAAATTTTATAAGACAGTTTCTTTTTGTTGTCTACGCGTTTTTTGAGGTATTTTCTAAAGTAAACCTCCAACAGTTTTTTTTAATTTCGACAACACATTTCAGAAATAAGGAAAAATAGCACAAGAAACAATGATTTGAATAAATTCACTGGTTGTTACAGCATTGTTCCTTGTAGGACTTTGCAAGACGTATTTCAAAAATATATTGGGAAGGAAAAACTCAAAACCACATTTTGGCATCACCCATTCGGTTTACAGTCAGGTTTTTATAGCAACTCCCACTGTCGTACTTTGTTGTAAGCTTTGTTATGCATTGGGGCAATTAATTCTATTAGACAAAGGATCTTGCATGCCGCTGGAACCGTCAGTTATGATAGGTTCAATCATTCAATCGGAGTTTATACTCCACACGGGGTCAGCTCTCAAATCTTGGTTTTTAGATTTCCTCACTTCCTGCTTGCGCCAACTCAAAATTCTAAAGATCTGGAGAAGAGCACTAATAGTTGCGATCCCTAAGCCGGAAAAGGCATTGGGGTACCCAAAGAGCTTTCGCTCTGCATCTCTCCTCATAGATGACACACTGTCTACGACAACCTGACGCTTGCATGCTAATAGTTCTGTGAGTGCCGAATATAGCCCAATCAAACACGCAGCTGCACGCCAGACTTCTCTAGAGTAGATTTCAAAGAAAAAAGCCTCCGATCTCTTCTCACAGCTGACATCTCTCACGAAAAAACTAAGACCACCAAGTATACGCTTGGAGTTACATTTTAATATTCGGAGACCCATGTAGCCTAGTTCTCGTACCACCTGGTGGCAAAGAACAACGGAATATTAATTCTCACACTCGCGCGTCTCTTAGGCCCTCTCTGAAAAAACGAACAATCCTTTAATAATAACACAGGTGCTTCCGATGATAATACCTTCACTTCGGTCACTGATGACCATGTTTAAAGATTGAGAAGCACAGTGCACAAATATTGCAGTGGGGTAATAACCCCGAATGCGTGTTTGTACACCACACACGTGACCTGCCATTGCTGATGCGCCATCATAGCCCTGCCCGACAAGTTTTTGGAAATTCATTCCTATCCTAGTGAGGTGGGCTAAAATACTGAAATTGATTCCATGCAATCCATTTCAACAAACCCTGTGAAGCTATCGTATACTCTGCTGCCTTTTCATGTATCCAAACACAATGCTGGGTTGTTCTTTGCTAGAAATATCGCACGACTCGTCGGCTATTACAGAAAAAAAACGATGCGTTAACCTCGGTGACGAAGTCTTGCACTGTCATACTGCTGGCTACCCCGAGAATTTCATTTTGTATCATTGAGCTTGTATACTTGACGTTGACGCCAAGTTTGTTAGAAATCTAATTAGAAATTTTTGGGGGGAATGGCAATCCTGCAGGGATAGCCAGGCTATACGCTTATGGTCCTGCACAGTCATCACAGCTCTTCGCACATAAATTGTGGCGTAAAAAGTGCTTTTAGACCTTAATATGCCTTCACAAACATGCACACTACCAACAATGCACACTACTTAGACTGGAAAATGCAGAAAGAAAACAGTAATGTTACAGGAAGGTTGATGAAACAAGAGAGCGCACGAGAAGCCAGCTTAGCAGAATACTGCATTTGCATGTGAATATTTGCGCAATGAAACGACGGATGTAGTGATCATGAGTGCAAGCAGATTTGACAGACAAAGCGCGTTCCCTTCAAAGAAACTCCGGAGTGGTATAAACAGCCCAGATAGCCTATAAACTGGTATATCAAGAGTTCTAATGCTGTTTATCTCATCTAAGTTTATGCCAAGTTGGTGAATTGAGATGCCAAAACTCAATAACTGAAGACCAATAAGTGCGTGCCAATTTTGAATTTCATGAAGTTAGTGAACCTTTTAATTTTTTCCACCTTGAAAAAGTATCTATCCGCACCATACCTATGATCCCCAGTAGACATTTTAAGGAAAAGTGTGTGAAACTTGAAAAATGCTCTCTTAAAAACAAGCGAATAAACAATCCAAGGAGAATATCTGCTCAACTACGCGTGGCGAAAAAACCTCGCTCTATTGGCATTGGTTTGAAATCATAGTTGGGGAACGGGTGTACGAATTCATGAAGAAGTTACACTTCAAACTTTATTACGTGTTATTGGTTATGCTGATTGCGGAAACAATCTGAGACTATTATCACTCCAATCTACAAATAAACCCTTAGCAAATGCCTTATCTGCAAATATTTCATTGTTGATCTTCCGCTTATGGCCCTTGGCCCAACCACACGCTAATCTACATGATTACATAATATTTATACGACAAAATAATGAAACAGAACGTCAAGTGTGTTCAAAACAAGCAAAGTCTAGTGATAAAATGAATAAAAGAAAGGTTTCCTGACAATATAGACTACGAAGTAACAAAATCACTGTGCGCAGCGTAACAAAGAAGCTGTTATTTAAGGCATTCTTAAGACACAGTCCAAGGGTATCCTAACTCCTATTTGTCGGCAATTTGCCTTTTCAAAAAACCACCTATACTCAATAGCATTGGCGTACGCAGAAAATTTTCATGGGGGGGGTTTCATTCTGTCGCGTATGGTGCCATTTGTATTTGGTAGACGTTGTTTGTGACGTCATAATTTGACGTCATATTCATGTTTTCCAAACCAACGTTTTGGCGAAGCTTGCACTGATCAGCCATAGCAGACAAAATAAAGACAATTGTTTTGGATAAAGTAAACTACCGCGGAACCCAATCTTAAACATGCGTAGTGGGTGAAAGGTCTGCAAAAGTGGTGAGATGGTTTCTGGATGCATATGATAATCCAGATTCCCACCAAAACCTAATTATTACTTTTTGGTCCATTTACAATGTTCCTTGAAATTTGCATGCCAGTTCATTCCGTGGTGTTTGCATTAAGTCGACAAATTAACAAGCAAAAGTATACGAAAACAATTAATCTCCTTTGCGCAGGTAATAGGTTTTTGTAAAATATCAAGCTCAAGGGGGGGTTTAACCCAAGAACTCCCCTTTGCGTACGCCTTTGCTCAGTAGAGTCGAAATCGGTTCAGTGGAAAATTTTACACCAAACACCACCAAAGCACTATTATCTAATCGGTTTCTAGTCACTTAATTATAAATTTAGCTGTTCCTAGGGGGCACACAATGGATTATTCCTCTATGCGGAAGGCCATGGGTGAAAGGCATATAGGAATTACTAGTCCTACAACAGCAAAAAATTGAGATAAACGTTTGCAATAAAATAATCAGGAAGACAGGGGCGTTGTGCTACCCAAATATTTAAGAGAGCCGGCAGGTTTTACTATATATAGTAGTAACGTTTGAGTTGAAGTTAGCCAAGTATGAGTTTAAATTTTTCTTCAAAAATAAAGCGAAAAACGAAAAATGTCACAAAAGTTTTGCGAAGCGTAATTACCAAAAAACATTCCGTTCCACCGACTCTTCTTATCCTACGCCTCTGGTTGTAGAAATTATGAAATATAAAAATTATCATTCTTCAAAAATAGGGGGGATTACGACACTCAATAAGGTAGATTCTGTGCAAAGTTGCGTGGAGAGCTTTTTATAGTCGATGGTTCCCAAACACTAGAAATATTCAAGAAATAGGCGGAAGAGAAACGCTCTACAGCTCTGCTGTAGGTGCAGTAAAAGTTAGAAATGGCCGTCGATTCACCGGACCATAAAATAATTCACAAGTACAGTCAGCAATTAATTTATTGCTTCCAGTGGAATCATATCTGTTTTGTAAAAGATCAATTTTAAAAAAATAATTATTTTCCTTATGTAATGTATTCAATTAAAAACATTTTTCACTCAATACATTACACAAAAATCTGAACTCGTTTGTTAAATTCACAGTCGATACTAATCTTGACCGAATTTTGTTTTACACAGATTTTGCAGACCCAGATACCTGGCGGTTGTTAAAACTTTGGCTATCCTAGTTTAAAATGATACAGTCCCATGTCAGTTTTAGTTGTACGCTCAAGCACAGGTTCAATATACAAAGGGATTGCGGAAGCTCAGAGCTTTATTCCAATTCTTTACAGCAGAGCGACTTTTTCCACTGCAACAATTCTATAAGTTGGTTTAAAAAAATGAAAAACGAAATCGATCATGAAAACTGCGTGCAAAACAGCTCTAGACGCATACATGAAACCATTTAAAATAGTAAGGCAAGTTCTTGTCATCTACGAGTCTTGCTTAAACTTAGTTTATTCTGATCGGGTTGTGGGCAAGCGATCTTTTGTTCCAGAAAGCTGAGCTTGTAAAACCAAACATGATCCGTTGTGTAACAAGTTTATCTAACTCAAGTAAGTGCATATCTGGCTAACGTCAGTGGGCAGTAGCGGATCACTCTGAGGAATGCAATCGTTCAGAAATGGTGAGGTGCCTCCTATCATGGGCGTCGGAACGGGGGTAGAGCCTTGGCCCCTCCCTGGATTTTCAAATTTGACATCTTCTCATTAAAATTTTAGCAAGAAAAGGTTGTTTACATAGTTTCGAGTGGGTAAAATGAAATTTCAACATTTCCTGGCCCCCTTGGAAAAATCCTTCCTTAACGGGTGTCTCTGCAACGAACAGCCCATGTCGTCTTTACCGAGCAGGATTCAGGGACCATGTCGTCTTTACCGAGCAGGATTCAGGGACCGCCCAAAAGCCAGCATGAAGGAAACAAATGCTTTGTTTCACAGGTGGAAGCACAGAGATAAACTTTCCCTGGTGTAGCAGATACTGACGATGTCAAATGTTCTGCTCATGTTCGGGCGGCAAAACGCGTGCGGAGTATTTTTCAAAGGTCTGGAGTGGACAGCCGTATGCGTTTTATGTCGTGTCTGCCTATACAGATGGTGAAAAATAAAAAAAACACAATCGCCTGCCCGATTGTTTCCGCATGCTGACCAAANCTGAGTGCGTGTCCTAGCGCATGTGTGGAAACAATGCCAGTTTTAAGATGCCATCAGCAAAACGGATGCAGAGCTTCTAAAAAATACATCTTGCGTTAAGTCAGTATGCTTGCGAATACTGCAGTACTTGGAAGCGGGTTTAAACTTCAAAACAAGACTTGAAATGTAAAATGTAGTAAGTTCAAGTGTCATAATTCTCAACAATGACAGTACTCGTAATGTTTTATGACTTCTAAGCAAACGGCATGGATTATACGGTTTCTTGCTGCTGTTAAAATAAGCAATTGAAGATAATTATCTTTGCAAGTATTCTTTAAAAGTGCGGTTAGCAAAGACAATAATCGATTTAGTTCAGACGCTACTACGGCACTTGGCTTTCACCGAAAATTATGATGCTGGTATGTTTAAAGAAATGTCATGTTCCTCATCAAAATATATAGATACCCTTGAGGCTTGGTTGCTCTGCTTTTTGCTGTTGTNCAGAGTTTCAACCGATTGAATCCTTCCGCAGAATTTTACTCATNTGCTGATCAAGTTAGCTCCAATTTTTAAGTATTGTCAAACCTAAGTCAGAATTTCTAAGCAAAGTACAGCTTCCAAAAATCAAGTTCAAGCATCGTTGCAAATACAAAAATCTCATAAAGCAGTCGCATATAACTTACAGAACATGTCTGCAGACCAATCATAAGCTCTAGGTTTGCTGCAAGCTTCGTGGAATCGGCCGTCTGAGCTATGCTTTCATAATTTTGCGATGATTCGTACTTGCACATATCTGTAACCATGTACTAGTCCGCAAAGCTGACAAAGTCAAGACAACCAGTTTATTCAAATGGAATGTCTACAGACCATTGCTATTTGCCAAAACACCAGAACGTTTTTCCTCATCGGTTAGTAATACAGTAGTTAAATAAGGAACACAATAATGCCGCTTTTCTCAAAAAATTAGAGAAAAGTTTGTTCGAAACCTCGATGTTTTATAGTTGATACCAAACCAGGGCTTTTGATACTCCAGTGAACGGGCCATGACTACTGTTTAGTAGTAAACAACATTTTATCGATAACAAGCAAAGTTGGACGCATAGAAAATTTAAGTGAGCCTCCGGCTATGCGCGCATGAACTCAGACGGTCTTGATAAATCTGCGTTTTTCACTGAGAACAGGGCTCATGCACGATCTCATGCTAGTTGGCGCAGCATGTACATATCAGATACCAGTTGAAATGGGTTGCGTCTTCTGCTGCAAGGTGCGACGACAGCGTTGTAAGTGTCTTAAGGCTAGTTAGCTGTTTAAGACTCGAATAGCGCCGAATGACACTGTAACCTTAGACTTGTGAAGCTCATAAAACAATATATATCAGCGTGGTCGCGCAAAAAGTATATTGTGGCGCATACTGAGACGAGATGGACTGCAGAACTTGGTTGGGCAGAAAGAAGTGGGAGTCGCAAAATGAATCTTCATGCGAAGCTGTACAAGAAATATTTCCAGTGAAGAAATGCGCATATCAGGCAGTTACCCATATTTAGTCGCAACTGTTTCGTTCATAGCAGCTTGTGAAAATTGCACATTTGAGACATGCTTATCAATGACCAACTTATTTCTCACCAGTACGTTTACGAATTGATGTAGATGTGCAGTAATTGTATTCAAGTTACTCTCCACAATGAGAGCAAGCAAGGAATCGATCAGCAAGTTTTTATTAGGAAAAGCGTACGGGTTAAAAGTTTTTTTGCTTTCTCTGCTCTTATTTTAGCCTTTGAACTTTTCACCCGTAAACTTTGCTTGGAAATTTCAGAACTGAGGATGTGTAATTTTACGTCAACTAAATTTTCTATTAGAAATTTGCCGATCAATTCCTTGCTTACCCCCATTGTGAAGAATACTTACTTGAATATAGATATGCACAAGTTTGAATCATTACAAAACGGTGAAAGCAGAGCACCATCAGCTGATCCTTCTATAGCCTATGGCAAACCTAGAGCTTTTAACAGATGTGATTTTAGTCAGGTTTATTTCAAAGTTCTCTTTTTGTAGTACTGATCAAAGCAACTATTTTTAACATAGCAGTAGTTTGATATGTTCGGCTTAGTTGCAAACAATGTACAGTAACTCAAAATATGGACTTAAAAGAAAATAACAATCATAACCTAGATCCTTCCAGATGAGATTGTTTTCAACCCAAACTTTCTTCACGTCGAGCTATTTGGAATAAAGGATATTAAAAGAATCACTGAATGACGAGAATGATAAATAGAAAGAAATGGAGAATACATTTCTTTGGCTGCCGCAGTGCTCCAGCACACTTTCTGCATGTTTGCTATAAAAATATTTTATCAGCCACGAACACCAATTTTACACAATGTTCTTGTTTTCTTTTCATGTATAGTATTCTTTGTGTGATTGTGATCATCACATATGCGTGACGTTCTCGAATGTTTTCCCACTGGCTCCAAAGGGAAACAGAGTAGTGAAAAGTTAGGCTGGGATATCATAAATGTTTAAAAAACACTTGTTCTTAGTTTTTAATGCCATGTTTGTTAAGATGCTTTTTTCCAGATGCCTAACTCAGACTTGTCTGTTGCTATTTTAAAGCTCATTTGCTTTTTCTAGAAACCCAATTGTTTTTGATGTTTCCCTATTTTTTCTTCCTTGATATAATAGTTCTTCTGTAACTCAGAAGAGTTAGCCGACTCGTTCAAAAGGCTCAATATGACTGCCTCTGCGTTACATGAAATACTGGTGGTATTGTCGCTGCTAATCTACACAACTACATGGTATAGAAATAGATTAAAATCTGGTCGGGTGGATTATTCAGAAGAGACTTTACGCTGATTCACAGTCTACATAAGCTGCGCAATCAACATTCGGTTTTGAAATCACCGACGACTTGAGAACTGTTCGATCACGCTTTTGTAAACAATTCCCATGACACGTGGTTTTCAAATGGTGTGCAAACGGTACATGTACATAGTTGAAGATAGGTTGCTCTGGCCATAATTCCCCAAAAATATGCAGTAAACAATGTTATTTTGAGGATCTATTGCAAATAGTTATGATGTACCTTAAGTGCAACATCCCGTCAACACATAATAGCAAAGCGTGTGGGTGTGATGGTTAACTTTGAGCAAAATTTCATTTTTTACAACGGCGGTGTTTTTGCCACTGTTATGAAAGACACATGTACGCAGAGAATAAATGTTGTTTTCCTATGCCAAATTTTGTTTTTCTATTATAGCCTATGTCCCAGAAAATGCCACGAATTGCGAAGCTCTCGACATTTATCCATTGCCAATGTTCAGGGGTGTAATCGCATTGTTACATAACAGCAAAAGTTTGGAAAGATGCCGTTTATTTCGTTGCCGTTAGGTTTTTGGATTGATTCCGTTAAGTTGAATCAATCAGCAATTTTTTAATAGGAAATCGATTTCACTTAACTCTACGCATCATCAGTCCTGAAATCTTATTCAAATAGAATCGTTTTGACCAGTATTGAACAAATATAGTACGGTAATTCTTCATTAGGAGCCGATGAATTAATATGCCAGATGCAAAGTTAGAAAAATGTTTTGCTGACCTTCTTGTCTCTTTTAATTTGTGGCGTTTGACAAGGATGAAAAACTAGCAGTTGGAAAAGTTTTGTGTTAAATAGTGAGCTGCTCTGACTACTACTGCGAATGTTTATTCACCGACATACCTTTGCTACGTAAAACTAAAACAAAGGGTTTGTATTCTAAAGGTTTTGCTTATTTGGGACACGGAGGCACAGTCCCACATTGACAGCAAATTTACTTCTTGTGCCAGGGCCGCAACCAGCTGATATTTTCGGTGGGGGCAAAATGATTGCAACTTGTAATTGTACCTAACATCTAAACATGTTTTTGAAAATTTCGGGGGTGCAATTGCCCGATTGCCCTCCTGGTTGCGGGCCTGTCATGTGCGGTGTATGTGGGTTGAAAACTTCCTCAATATGATTTGGCTTATTGATCTCATTTCAAGCAAATCACTTTGGTTCGAATTATAGTTGCAAGAATCATTAAAATTTTAGACTGATTTGCTCACATTTAAAATGATTGAGAAATTAGTTTGCTTTGCATCCTACACAAAAGGAATGAACAGCTTGGAATATTTATGAATTGCGATATTTGTTTTCGAACAGTTCATTTTAGGATGTATTTTAGTTAAACCCTTTAACTGTAAATTAGGCTTCAGGGAACTACTTTCTGATACTAAATAATGATTGGTTGGTTCTTGATATTTATTTTTCATGTGCCAGCGACAAAGTCAATAGAAGGTTGTTCAACGCTAAAGGGTAAGTGAGTTTGTAAGTTTCGCACTTTCGCCATGTGCTTACACTGAAGATAAATCTTCTTAAGACGAATTTGCTGCGAAATCTAGCCAGCCTTAAATATTTTTGGAATGGCAAGAATTTAGACTTCAATAGGTTCATTCTTATCGGTGCAAATATGCACAAAGATTTGTGTAAGAGTCTCACAGAATGAAGGGACTTATGTACCTTATAACAGTATAGCGCACTTTACAGAAGCGCTCTTGTAAAAATCTTCGAAAGAATGATGACTGTTTGTGAAAAAAAGTTACAAACGTTTAACCAGCGTTTCTTCTATATCAGGGTTCCCAACCTTATCCTGACCATGAACCCCTTCAGCATTTCGATAAATGAGCATGTACCCCTAAAATTTTTTATGACAAAAAGGCTGAGTAAGTAAACAAAAATCCATTGAATTTTTAATAGAACTTTTGAAACAATAAAGGTAGACTCTGTCTTTCTTAAAGTAAACTTGTTGGAGCTATATCAAACATGAACTAAGTATAAATATTTGGAAATAATATATCAATATATTTTCCATTTGCTAACCTTAAACGTACCCCTTCAGATAGGCAAATGTATCTCTGGGGGTACATGCACCCTGGGTCGGGAACCACTGTTCTATATAAACAATGTTATTTAGAGCCAATCGCATGGAAGAGCAACAAAGGTCTCTCACGAATAAACTGCTTATGCATTAAGCAGTCCTATAGAAACGCAAAAGGGACATAATCGGGTGCACCTGGTAACACACGCCTGCCTCCGATTTAATCCGAAGTTCAGCTTACTCTAGTAGTCGCAATCTTTCTACAACTAGCAACTGTACGGTACTTTTAGTAAAGCTTGGACACTTTTGCTGAAAATCGACAAATGCTTTGAAATGTTTGAGGCTGTTCAACACGCTGGTGAAACCAGGGTGGACTGCTCATGATACTTTTGTAATAAATGTAAGGGTTTCATTGGAGCAATGCCATTATTGTAGTCGATATAGGTTGGCACTTGATCCATGTAGTTTCTAAGAGTCTTGCAGAAGAAATCATATGGCGAATCAACTTTGGATTGCTTCATACAGCAGGAGAATGCTTTATTAAATGTGGTTAGGACTGAATGTTTATTTTCATATAACATGGTATCTCGAATTGTTTAAAAATCTAAACTAGCTATAAAAAATTGTGCGAGCCATTAAACTAAGTTTGTTGAATAAACCAATGAATCTCAACATAAGAAAAAAATTGCTTTTCTAATAGGTCAAGGTAACATGCATTGTAAAGATTTTAATGTCAGTCAAAAACAAAATACTTTCATTTGTCGAGGAAACGTTGTTCTTCAGCACATTACGCTAAATTCAGCTATCAACAAGACCTGATATTTTACGTGTGTGTAGAAAATTTGATGTACACTACCGTGAAAGTTAGGGTTCAATTTTCGAAAATAGTTCAGGAAAAAACAGTAACGAATTAGTTATACGCGTTGCTCAGTTCGTGTTCTATATTTCTAAAAGAAATACCTAACTCCAGCTCCGCAGCACTTTTTCTAACTATGAAGCTACAGTCAGTTGTTTGGAAACTTAAAATATTCTTCGGATGGCGTTGGGTGCCTGCTTCTGTACGTGACAGAAATGTATCCTGAAAACAGCTTAATGGTAATTTAGTGTTGGTTTGTTAGTTGATTTTATTTTTAAGTATCTTCCTTAAAAGCTTTGCAATCGCATAAGCTTTGCAAAAGCAAACCAGGTTTTGCGATGTTGTTTCGAGTGAAGCAAATTGAGGTTTTGCTTTGGACTCAACGTTTTACGAACCTAAAGAAGGATGGTGGCTCGTGGTATAAGGCTTTTACAGCAGTTATTCAAAATGTAAGTGAGAAAAAATACAGCGAATATGGTTGCTTTGATTGCTGCAGTTTGGTGCTACCTTGCTCTCTCAAATATGAAAGTTGTGCGCGGGGTGTTTGGAGAGCCACAGCCAGGGTTGCGTGTCATCTGATTAACAAAAATAGATATTAAAGTTTTAATACGATGAAAACGTTCTCAGCGAACACTTACAACGTCAAAATCAAACCATCTTTGAGTTTCGCAGCTAAACATGAAGAGTCCGCTTTTTGTTTTGCCTTAACCAGGGGCGGAGCCAGACAGTTTCATTTGGGGGGGGCCACTGGAGG
>JGI24022J15233_10003200_pt1 | contig 16075 bp, 17 predicted proteins | sample Ectturendosymbi2_FD_15233 | JGI IMG/M metagenome (IMG submission 15233)
TATTGCATGACCATTCTCTTGAGTACTGTACACACAGCGCGAAACTTGCATTGATAAAGGCGATTGCTAGCCTACAACAATCGACTCACAAGCTAAATGCACTCTATATGGGCGTTTCTGCAGTATGTGTTTCATTTATATTTGGATGCACTGTAAAATAATTTTTCCTATATCATAACTGTTCAATGACAATTTTTTTGAGATCATGCGTGTTCTTTAACAACTTTTTACAAAAAAGCATTTCAAAGTTAGGTTTTTCTAAATAGATCCTACGTCTATAAAAGAAGATCAAAAGCTTTTTTTAAAAGAGCAGCAAAAGGAGCGGTAGCGAATAGCGGTAGCGATAGATCGCTACTATTTTTATTCAGGAACGGCTGCGGCAGCGCCGCTATTAAATTTAACAAATAGCGGTAGCGATAGCGACGCTATTAATGAAGTAGCGGTTTCCCACGTCTGCATATAGGATTGGCGAAAGCCAGTGGCAGTCATCTGGTCAACCAACCCCGTTTATTACTTTTTGACAAGTGCTGAGAAACAACAGTTGGAGATCAAATAAGCATGACAAAAAGAAAAACAAAAACAAAAACAAAAAACGAATGAACGCAGAACGTGGTGAAGAAAATGTCAGTGATGGAGTCTCGAGACTTGGTCTCGGTCTCGAGACGTGTCTCGAGACCAGTTTTTTTGGAGTCTCGGTCTCGAAGGTCTCAGGTCTCGTCTCGGTCTCGGTCTCGAAGGATTTCGGTCTCGGTCTCGAGCTCTTAGTCTCGACACTTTGCATGAGTTATTTTTTTGAATTTTTGCAAGAAGGCGCTCTTTAAGAAATGGTTTTGAAAAATGATTGTTCAAAATTCAGCCGTTCAAAGAGGTCAGTGGCTGTGCTTTCTTTGTTATTATGTTATTTGCGAGATGTAGAAAACCAGATGCCCTCTACCCTGCTTAAATTTATTCTGAATTCAATAAAAATTGTGCATGTACCAATGAAACCGAAGCGCATAATCTTTGGAATGAGATGTTGGGAGTACTTTGCTAAGGACTATCTTTGAACTGTTTTTTCCAGTCGTTTTGTTATGAAACCCATAGGCGTATTCAAAAGAGGTGGGAAAGTACCAAAAAGTTTATTTTTTGAGAAGCCAAATAAAACGATGTATTTTTTTCGAAGTGTTCTTCAAAGCACTCTGTTAAAACACGCTGGTGAAGCTTTTTTTTGCTGACTTTTCAAGTTCAAAAATGCCTCGGAACTGTCTTAAGGAAAGGTTTTGCTCATAAGAGTTTTATGCAAAGAGCACATAATGCGTCATGGCTGATCAGTTACATTTGACGTACTGCTGTAGGCTTTACGGCCTTTCTGCCTTTTGTAACCGACCTGCGGTGTTGCGAAAACTCTTAAGTGTGGCAGCAAAAACGGAAATTTGGAACAGTTGTGAATATCACTTTTTACGTAAAAATATGGAAATTGCGAAAAACTTGAAAATATAAAAACTTGACAATACAAAATAGCAAATCTAGGAATTATACTTATAGCCTAGCCATAAAATCAGCGGGAAGGCGCTAGATCATTTCACTGGTAGTTAACTACACGGGTAATCTCGAACTTCGCTCATTCTGCTACTGCAGGGGTGCCCAACCAGTCGATCGCAATCTACCGGTCGATCTTTAAATGCCTGGCAGTCGATCGCGGGGGATTTTATGCATGTATAAGGGTTTGCCGAACTAGAAATGAATAATTATACGTATGTACATTTTCTGTATTTTTAATCTGGCGTTTTTTTCCTTTTTCAAAATTAATTTTATTTCCAACTGTACCGTATTTACCTTACATCAACAATATAATTGTTATCATTGTTTTCGTATAAGACGTAACATTCAGAAAAATTTTTTCGAATAAGTTGTCTTCAGCTGATCTGCTAGTTTTTTAAATTTGTTCGTTGCTTCCAGCCATGTTTCAGGCTAGGCAGTTTACATCTGCTGTGGTTTATTTTACTTTCATCAGAAGAACAGCATTTAGCTAACTTTGTTATTGTTAGCAACGTTATTGGTAACAGCTATCTACTTGTGCAGTGGATGTTTTTTTACATTAATTTCTTACTTGATGCAATGACTGACGATTCTAATTACTTAACTCAAATCTACAAAATTTTAGCTTCAAAGTTTCTTTAAAAACGTTTTTACTACTTTTAGATTAAAATATAGCCCTAAATTTGCAAATGATGAGTGCTAAAACATATCTGAAGCGACAGAAAACCTATCACTTTCACAAGGAATGGGAAGAAGATTATTTTTTTGTCATGTTCAATTCTGAATGTGTGTGCCTCATCTGCTATGCCAGTATCTCGCTTCCTAAGAAGGGAAACCTTGAAAGGCATTTCATAACCATGTACAATAAGTACACCAAGGATTTTCCTGTCCAAAGTGAATTAAGAAAAAAAATGTTAGAGGAATTGAAATCACAACTAGCTACACAACAGTCTATTTATACCAAGCCAAATACGAGAGGTAATGCAGCTAAAATAGCATCATATTGAGTTTGCCACATTCTTACTAAGTATAAGAAACCATTTCAAGATGGAGAAATGGTCAAGGAAGCGTTTATATAAGCTGCTGATTCACTGTTTGAAAATTTCAAAAACAAGAATGAAATCATGTCAGCAATTGAAGACCTTCAGTTGTCGAGAAGCATGGTGACAAGGCGTTTTGAAGGAATGGAGGAGAACCTTGCAGCTGAGTTGGAGGGAGACATTGGCAAGTGTGAGTGTTTTTCAATTCAATTTGATGAGTCAACAGACTCTGTGGATATCGTGCAATTGTGCGTTTTCATAAGGATGGTGTTTAAAAACATGACTGTAAGAGGAGCTACTTTGCATTTTGCCTCTTATAGGACATACATGGGGTGAAGACATATTACAAGCATTCATGAATTATGCTAACAAGACCAAGCTGCCACTCGTCAAGCTTATTTCCATTACAACTGATGGGGCACCCGTTATGGTAGGCAGTAGTAATGGGTTTATCGCTCTCTGCAAACAGAATAACTCTTTTCCAAATTTTATTCATTATCATTGCATCATCCATCAAGGGGCTTTACGTGGGAAAGTATTAAATATGAAAGTGATAATGGACATTGCTATGAAAAGTGTTTGCTCAATTCGTGCAAGGAGCCTGCAGAGAAGACTTTTCTGCACTCACTTAGAAGAGGCCTAGCACATAGACCCGCTGCTCCATACAGATGTGAGGTGGTTGAGCAGAGGAAGATTTTTAGAAAGATTTAGGGAGTTGTTGCCTGAAGTAAAAGAGTTTCTCAAGGAGTTTAAAGATAACAGAATATGCATAGCTTGAGGATGAACAATGGCTCCTAGATTTGGCTTTTCTCACCGACCTTACTGCACTGCTAAATGAACTGAATTTAGAGCTACAGGGTAAAGAGAGAAATATAGTTAACATGATCAGCTCCGTAAACGCATTTAAACGCAAGCTACAACAGCTCTCAACCAAGCTGCATCTCCATGATCTGCATTACTTTAAGCACATGAGTTCAGAACTTGTGCTTCAGAGAAAAACAGCTGCACAGTTCAATACTGCACATTGCATTAAGCAAGTGCAAAGTCTGTCATCAGAGTTTGACAAACGTTTCATTGACTTTGCATCAGTTGAGCCTATTGCCACCTACATGTGTTTCCCATTTGCGACAGATATAGATGTGAAGGACATTGCTTCTAAAATTGGATCACTCTTTTAGCTGGATATAACTGCAGTGGAAAATAAAATGCTCTTTCTTCAAAATGACATAGAGATGAAATCCAGGGCATTGAACAAAAGAGAGAAGATTTGGAAACTGCTGTTAGAAGAGAAGTATCCCAATATAAAAAGATGTTCTTTTTATATATTATCCTGTTTTGGATCAACCTACCTATGTGAGTCTGTATTTTCTCATATGAAGATAATAAAATCCAGATACAGATCAGTTATGACAGATCAACATTTTCTGGCTTACTTGAGACTTGCAACCACCAGCTACTGCCTTCACTATGAGGAACTTGCTACATCCTCCCAGTGCCAGGTGTCTCACTGAAGTTAAAAATGAATGTACTTTCATGAAATAAATGTTATTAAAATGTTTTTGGTTTACTGCATCATGTAAGTGTAAATTTGTATGTGTAACTGAGATATACTGATAGGCTCAGTTTGTTTTGTTTCAAAGCTTTGCCAGATTAGTAGATCTCCAGAGACTGAAAAATGTAAAGGTAGATCCCTATGTCAGTGAAGGTTGGGTACCCCTGGTTTAAGTAATTGCTAGCAAATTACTCAAGTAACTTAAGTAATTCAAGTCCTGCAAATCAGGAAAATCGATATTTAGACTTGAAAACATGCAAGCACATCAAAATCACTGCAATTATTAAATCACATTGTGTGTGAATAGCTACTTATTTTCTAAAAAACTTCTCATAAGATACAAACTGTCAATCATTTCACTACTCAATGAAGACTCTAGCCTCAATATGAACATTCCGGCAGCACTAAAGCATCTTTCAGAATCCACTAGAAGGTGGATTATAATCAAGACAGAATTTCAAATTTCTAAACACTTTACGGCATTCTTTAGTTGCTTCATAAAATGCCATTTCTTTTTTGAGGTGAGTCAAGCTGTTTTCCTGGATTTCATTTCTGTGAAAGGCCTCTGTTTTGAACAGAAGGTCATTAAGTTCTTCGGCTTTTGAATTTTTTCTTAGAGGTTCCTGCATGCACCATTAACATTATCTTTGAAAAATACAAGTACCATGATGAAAGCAATTTTTTCATTTATAACAAAATATGAACTACCTCCAAAAAGATACAATCTCCTTTAAATTGGAATTTATGGATGTATGGTCCAGTGGACGTAAATCCATAATTGTAGCAAAAAGCATCAAGCAGAACCACAATCTAATGAAGGTGAGCGATGGAAACAGTGCAGAACTTAGAAACAATTGAACAATTCTAGAATTGTGACTTCCATGATATTACAAACATATTTTGTGATATAGAAAAATCAATGAGCTGCACAATAAAGAAATGAACAAAAAAACAAAGAAAATACAGAACAAAATTTTTTAGGCAACCCAAAAAGTGTACTATACAGTTTAATAATTAACTTCTTATTTTAGTTATAAGTTACTCTTTCAATACTTTTTTAGTACAATTAGCAGCCTTGTAATTAAAACTGGACAATTAACACTTGCTGATAGTTTAAGAGGAATCCAACAAAGTGACCAACAAAAATTCATTTTCCTATAGGATCTTAACATGATGTTCTATGAACTTGTATTCATAATAAATATTAATAGTGCACTAAAAACATTTAATTCAGTTAATCTTTGCAATATTGTCTTTCCTGGTTGCCATGGAACAATTTTTAGTAATATGTGGCTTTTTGTCAATGATAAATAATAATTCTTGAATGCAAAGGTTGCAAGATATACAAACAAACTTTATTTGTTAAAAATCCAGATACAATGAAAAATACACCTGAAGAGTAACAATCAGTAGATGTATAAATCAATAATTAANGCTACTCAATGACAAACCAGAAGTTACCTTGGTGGTCTGACTCTTACAAACATATACATTACAGCATGCAAGAGTCAAAAACAAAGTTTGATCAAATTTTATCAACAAAATATAGAATGTTCTGAAAAATGTGTCATCATTATGCAAATTTGGCTGACCACTGTTTTGCAAACGATCTTATAAATAACCCAAATGGCATTCATTTCAACAGGAAAGGAGGTTTGTGTTCATAGAGTATTTATGATCAAGCCTCGAACATAGAAGATGCATCTATTAGAAAATGCCACAAAAAGCACCAGCTGCACTAAATATTCAGAAATGGCACAAAAATTTCAAAGGTTGTTTGTGCAAGTTCAATAGTTTGGAATCTCATTATGTGGGTATTTTTCAGTAACTTGTCAGGTAGATAGACCTGTTGGGTGTGCTGGCGATGAACATGCGCTGTTAAAACAGCCACCACACATTTGATCTGACATCATGTTATGTCAGACCATCAATTTGATGTATGACATGTCACAGGCAGTGCTCATATTGAAAACTTGCAAAATTGTGTACATAATCCATGCATGTTTGATTGACATGATTTTTATGAATCTATAATTTTTACACTACTACACATTAAGCCAAGTTAACTTCACATACCTAGAGTTTGTCATTGTTTCAATACATACATCTCTGAATAGTATTTTCAAACATAACTAGAATAGTTTATCAAACCAACTATTTATTGAACTATGACAATTAATCAAAGGAGAGCTGATTGAACTGTTGCAGAACATTATTACGACATAATCTCCACTCTGCATTCTACAGCTGCAATCACCATGTTCTATAAATTTGTTTCAAGTGCAAAGTCCACTTCTAACCGTTTTTATTATCAACTGGGAGCTAGTAGGAGTCAAAACACTGAGAACCATAGGTCAGAGCAGCAGTGAGGTGACCAGCTGCAGGTGATTGCAGTTTAGAGATCGACTTCATTTTAACTGAAAAAGCCAAACACACAGTGGCTTTGAAAGGTTTTATGTAACTTGCTGAAGATGTGAGGACTACCTCAAATGTAAAAACTGTGTATCCAAAGCCAAGGACGACAGCCTAATGCCAGCACTATCTGAACACAATCCTTTTATAAGCAGCCACCTTTGAGCAATTGCACACAACTTGTAACTTCAAATAATTTGTATCCATGTACCATATACAAATTAATGTGATTGAAATGTGCAACGCCTTGCATATTCCATTGATAAAATTTGTTCCATTCATAAAAATCATTGTTACAATATGTGTGTATTGAAAATGCCTATACCATGTTTGATAAAATTCAATAAATTGCTGCTTTGACAACTGTCAAATCAATTAACTGTCATTTAATAAACCATTGCTTGATAAACTGTTGTTCAATAACCTGCCATTTGAATACAGCGCCGTTCAATACTATTGCATTTCAGTTTTCAAACATCCTGTACATTTCATAAACAGGACTATTATTTTATACTGATCATGAATTTTTATCTGCTCCTTTGCATGCTTAATTTCTCAATGCAGATATTATTACTGGTAATCAGTCTGTAAACTGACAGGTTTTCAACTCTTAGAAAAAATTTCATTAACATAATTATATTCAGGTGGCCTATAATGTCCTTAAATAACCAACTAATCATGTAGCATATGCAATTTTTTAATAAGAATATATATTTCAAATACAGTTTGCATTGTTTCTGTGCAATTAATTTTTAGTTGTAAAGATGGTTTCTTCAAAGGTCATTTGGCATGGAAGATACTATCAACTAAGTCCAAGATGGGGCGGCATTAGCTCAGTGCTAAAGTGTCCGCCTATCAATTGGAAGGTTGGGTGTTCGATCCACGGCCACTGAGTGAACTGCCGTAGCACTCCTTGGGCAGGAGTGTTCACCCAAAATCACCCCAGCAGGGGGCAACTTTCAGGCTTCGGCTTGCCGCTAACTGCCGTCACCAAAAATTCGAAGAAGACCAAGATGTAATTCACACTTACAACCAAACGCATTGCAACCACATAGCATACTTTCACAGTACATAAGCACATGTACTATAATGTTGCTCCTTCTTGTCGTGTTCGGTGGCGTACAGTAATTTGTTAGTTGCCAGCACATTTGTACTTGTAACACATTGATCATTACTCTCTTAAGGAACGTTATTTATTGCTCTAGTTTTTCGTGTACTGGATTAATGTTTACTTCTAAACCTTTTTATAATCTGTCTCTACCTTTGCCTATTCAACCTCATTCAGTGATGCTAAGTACCTGGTGGGACATACATGCAACTGTGGTTCTCCATTATGTCCCATGGATAATAATTGTATTACATCTTNAGGATTTTTGTGCATAAACACTGTTTTTGCCNATTGCTTGTTCTGATAATGTTGTGTTTATTGCATTGCTCTCCGCCTGATAACCCTTGTACATTGTTGCTTACTTTTCCCACCTATTTGCATGATTCACTTGCTCATCTGTACATGCCCAACTCTTCACCAATTGTTTGCCCACCATCATCTGTGTTATGTAAATGATTGTTATGTATGTGATCTAACATTTATGTTTCTGTAATATATGTTGATCAATTGAAATGTCATGGCATTATTTCATTCATGTTTGCATTGGACTGGTTCCCCCTATATTTGCTATTTCTGACTTTGGGGTGTACTGCTTGCTTTTCAAATTTTTTGTGATGTTTTGTGTAATGTGTCCTATTTTCTATACGTTATTGGCCATGACGTATTTTCATTCCATTGCTCTTATGTTTCACACAAATTCATGTCATTTATGTTTCACAAAAACATGTGGAAAAACTTTGCAAGAAATCACCAAACATGTACCCACTGCAACCACTCTCAAACGCAATTTAAAATAATTTTTGCATTTAACACATGCACCAAATTTGAAAGATTTAAATGGCTGCCCATTACTGCTTTTATTCCATCACGAAATTTAACAATTCCAAAAGTGCGAAAGATAAATTGTAAACTTTTCCAACACAAAGCTAATATCAAACTAGGTATATTTTCACTCTAAGAAAATAGTGCTGTTTTAGCAACAACACAGCATGAGGATTTTAACTAAAAATTCATATGCAAATTTCTTTTTATTGCTTGCAAACTGTTTAGCCCAACATTCTGACAATCCTCCATTTTGCAAGTGAATGCTTATATTTCACTTTTTCAAACTGTTCACTTTTCACACATAACATATCCTAACAGAATGAAATTCACATGAAATCATCAGAGTCATTCCCATCTTGATTACTAGCCATACTGTCTTCAGTAAACAAACTGGAATAAGAGCGAAGTTCCTGTTCTTCTTTCCGCTTTCTAATTTCCTCTTTTTCTTTTTTCCTTTGTTCAAGTAATAGTTTTTTTGCTTTATTTCGTTCCAGTCTGTTTCTATCTTCTTTCTCTTCTTGCAAGTCAGGGTGCTTTTCAATCTTGGTTTTATTTAACCTGTTAACAGTTTCATTGATTCGATTTTCAACATGAACACGTTTAACATCTTTAGACTTGTGAAAACCTACTTGTCCTACAGCCATGTCCCCAGTTTTTTTTAGGTTTGCCCATGGAGTATAAACTATTTGTACGTTTGGCATCTTGTTTCCTTGTATACTGTTTGCTTTTACCAGTTGTGCACAATCAGACAAAACCTCTGGTGGTATATCTTCAATTGTTTCATCTGTTTTTAGTCTCAAATAAACATGAGCAGATGATACCTTATCAACATGAAACCAAATGTCCTCAGGCCAACCATATTTTATCAAGTCTTCATTTTCATATTTATCTACTCCCATGTATATAGTGTAGGGCTTACCACAGATGTTACTCGTGAAATACAATACCATGCTGCTTACATTAATAATATCATGCAACCACCTGCAAAACAAATGCATCAGTAACAGTATCAGATATTTACTTAATTTCTCTTAACCATCTTAACCCTCTATGGACAAGAATTTAGTTTGCATGCAAAATTTTTTTCTAGGTGGTTTTGTCTCTTTTGGAAGTCTATTTTGATGTTTTACGATGTCAATTTTATTTTTGTTTTTCATTTTATGGAATTTTAGATATCTATAACATGTATCACTTAACCAGACATAACCAACATTTGACTTTTACAAAACATGTTGAAAAACTGTGTCACAGTGCCTAAACAGAGTTCCTCTGATGTAGCACAAAAAATTGCTTGAAAAGAAGTTGTTTTTTTGGGAAAGTGCATAAATATACAAATCCAACTCATCTATGCAACATCACCATATGACTAAAATAAGGCCAACTCTCATCCTCAAATTACCAAAATAAAGCCAATTCTCATTTACATTTTCTCACATTCAGCCTTTCTTGACTTAAGTCCTCAATAACCTTTCTGTGAATATCCTAACCCAGTGGTTCCCAAACTGTGGTACGCGAAGGCCTGCAAGGTGGTATGTGAGACCCTTTTGTTCTTTTCTTCTACACAAAAAGAAACCATTTTGTTTTTCCTTATCGCATTTTTGTTAATAAATTCCTGCAATTGTGTGTACTTCCATCATTAAATTAGTTTAAAAAAATGGCTATTATAATTTCTCACAGCCATTTTGTTCATGCTGCATTTGTGTCAAGTCTGGTTTGCCAAACTTTTCGTCTTTTGATTGAATGATAATGGGTAGAATGAGTTTTCTTGGGACAAGGTGCTTTCAACGTGGTACACCGTGAAAATATAGGGTCCAGAAATGGTACACGATCAGAAAAAGTTTGGGAACCGCTGTCCTAACCCTATCCCAACCTCAAAACATAACCCCGCCCCTACCTAATTTTTAGAAACATAAAAATATTTGCAAGAAAATAAATGAGTAAGAGCTGATTTTACACAGTATAGGACATAGATAGGTCGGTGTTTTCTTTGCTTGTGAAAATACCAAAAACATTTTTTGTTTTGCCATGCACAAATACACTTGACATTATTGACAACTCATGGATATAGTGGATTATTTTTCATCATATGCACCTCAACAATTTTCTATGGGCTCTTCACCACAGGCAAAACTGCAGCCTTGCAAAACAAAAGACTTTGATACACTGAACCCAAATCAGTAAATTCCCCATCCTGTCGTTGAATCAAAAATGAGTGGTACCAGAGAATAACCAGTCACAAAAAGAAAATAAATGGTTTTTGCTTCAAAGAAATGATCCTGAATAGGTCTTACTTGGAAAAAGTTATCAAAATTTTCATCTCCTGGGGCAGCATGCACAAAATCATTGAAACGACTGTATTTCCTTAGTTTTCAAATTTATTTCCACTCACAAATTTGCATTTTAGATAATTGGTAATAAGCCGAAAGGCCCATTATAATTATAATCGTGTTAGAGGCAAACTCACAATATGGCACATTCAAATGCCATGTTCATTATTCAAATTATTTTTTCACCACCTGCTGCTACTCTCATAGGCACAAGTCCATGGGAGTTAGAAGAATTTTTCCATGGAGGGGTTAATAGTGGATTTTTTTCACAGTTTGCCAAAAAGATATTTACGGGGGTCAAAAGCAATGAAATTTTATTTTTACTTCTCGAAACTACGGAAACAACCATTTTTGCAAAATTGTAATAGGAAAATCAAAATGTCAAAATTTCAGACTCTAGGTGAAGGCCATGACTCCATGTCCTCCCCTATGATCCGCATCTGCTAGATCTCCATGTTTTTAATACAATTTCCTTGTATCTATTTGTACACCTTTTATATTGGTTACTGCTCTTATAATGGCTAAAAAGAAGAAATTACTAATAGTTGGATTTTCTTCTACAATCATCATGATAACGGAGCAACAGGCAGGCAGCTCAGGTCCTCAATCATATGTGTAACGTTTGAATCAAGCCAATGCGCAAAATAGCACAATGTGCATGTTTAGAAATAACAGTGTTCATTTGATAATTTTATCTATTTTGTACTAAAAAAAATTGGTAACATAATTCTTTGTGACCTTCCTCCCCACAACGGCCCTAGGCCAAACACCCCCACAAGCATTTAGTGATAAAATGCCTCATAGGCCTATTAAACTGTTGTCTGTTACAGTCTAGAGGTGGCACAAACCAAGATTTTTGAGGATCGGTCCACGAATGGCCCACACATCTAGCCCCTTAACCACGGTGGACGAAGGACATTTATTCTTTTTTAAACCGACCCACCCATAGTCTGCCAAACAATTGGCAGACTTGTCTATTTTGCCTCCTGAGGTAAAATATCTGCTGGGGTTATTTTGCCTCAGAAGCCAAAATATCTGCTAACATTATTTTGCCATTTGTGGAAAAAGATTGGTTGAAGTGGTCATATCATGTCATGTGTCAAGTGCAATACACAAAGTTACATGCTTGGATTAGTGTGTAAGCCTAAAATCCCAAACCTGAACTTTAAACCTAAAACCTTAGCCTTAAACCCTAAACCTAAAAAAAACTCAACCTAAAAATAAACCCTCGATCAGTCCCATCACCATATGGTAGCTTTTTGGAAGTGGCTACAGAACCACCCATGGTTTTTATTGCCAATCCGACCATACCACCTTGCATGATGCTGTTAGAATAAAGCGGTCAGTTTGTCATTCAACTGGCATCGATCTGGTATCCTAACGAGTAGGTTCCAAGTCTGCCATGCCAATGGTTTATCGGTTCGCCTCCTACCTTGGCGACTTTCGATTTGGTAGTGGTTGCAAGTTCCAAATCATTAGAGCAGTTTTTTTTCAAAACTTTTCAAATTTTGGGTTTGGGGGTTAGATTTTTAAATTTTAGGTTTAGATTTAGGGGTTAGATTTAAGGATTAGATTTAGGAGTTAGATTTAGAAATTAGGTTTAAGGGATAGATTAATAGGGATAAGTTCTAAGTTTAGATTTAGGAGTTGGGTTTAGGGGTTAACTTTGAGGGTTGGGTTCAGGAGTTAGTGTTAGGTTAGTATTAGGTCTCAGCGTTGGGGTTAGGGTCATGGGCGTCGAAAGGGGAGGCCTTGGCTCTTGGATTTTTAAAATTACAGCAAAAAAAGGTTGTTATCTTAGTCTCCAAGGGGAAAAAACTAATTTCACCACTTTTAGCCCCCCTACAAAAATTTTGGAAAATTCTCTAGTGGCCCTCCGCTGGCAGAATCCTTCCAACACCCATGGTTAACGTTTATCTTTTATGTTTAGTATCTTTGTACCAAGCCAACTGTATTCTCGTCATGCATTACTGTCACATTACAAGAGATGGTCGAATAAGGTTTCTAATTTAAAGATCCATCAATGGTTCTATTGCCACTGCCTAGTCTTTTGTTGGGCTTAGCCCCCAAGCAATCCTACAAGCCCGCCCAAACTGAAATATAGAAGTGGCTACGACACAACCCATGGATCTTCTTATTTCAAAGCTTTCCACCGTACCGACTCGCATGACGTGTTTCAAATAAAGCAGTCAGTTTGTCATTTAAGGGGCGTTGACCTGGTAGTGTAACGGATACGTTTCAACTCTGCCATGCCAATGATTGTGGGTTCACCACTTAGCTTGGAACCTTGCATTTTTGCAATTAATGACTACTTGCATTTCAATTCATGAGACCAGTTTTTCTTTACTTTTTTCAAAACTTTCCAAACTTTTCCTTTAGGGGTTAGGTTTAGGGGTTAGCATCAGGTTATCGTTAGGTTAGCTTAGTATTAAGTTAGGGTTAGGTTCTGTAGCCACTGCCATACGATTTTTTGATTTGGTACTATATATATATGAAAATTTTGGTATATTTTTGTGAGAGGGTTTGGTTGAGTTTTTTGACCAATTTGTTTCCTTTATCACAAAACATGAAGAGGAAAACCAATAGTGGTGTTTAAGCTATGGGAGTAAGCATGTACTTTGGGTAAGCAGAAAGCGAGATTGGGAGATAGCTGAGAAGTTACGAAAATACTGAACTTAGCTTGTGTAGGTATGCGCTTTTTATCAGCCAATGCATCTAAGATGGTAAAGCGGGCATACAAGAGTGGCAGAAGATTTAGCAAAGAGTGACTGATTGATAGAGTTTCCATGGCTTGCAAAGGAGTATTCGACTGTGCTGTGTATCCGTTCTGTTAACTGTGCAAAAAGAAAATTGCCAGAGAACATAAAAATGTGCTGTAGGCCCAGACTTACCACAAAAGAAATGCAAATGTAGTTGCAAGTGTGGAAGGTTGAATTTTCCAGTGGTTAATGAATCTGTCATTGCTAAAGTTTAGAAAGTAGAAATTGAGCTTGCAGCATCTCTTTGATGGACCTAGGTCAACTCGAACTCAGCCGCCAGTGTTGCTCCAGCTCAGTCTTGCCACTCTGTTGTTACGGAAAAATACTAGGCTTAGATTTCATGATGAAAAAACACTAGATTATCAAAAGCAAACTTAAACAACAGTGAAAACGCCCCAAAAATCATATGTGTTGCAATGCCAACCATAGACATTGTGCAACTCATTGGAAACCAGAGACAAAGAAAACAAGAGGTAGCAACAACGCTTGTGTTTGTTTGTACAGGTCACTGAAACTTTTAACAGATGGCCAAGTGACTTCGCAATAGTTTAACTCAAAACATACTATATTATAATGTGTTGTTCAATTCAAGATTTAACTAGGTAGCCTACTGTAGAATTTTTAGCAAATTACAATACATGCACTAAAAATGAAAAGGTCTGAAGTACAGTTGCAATTAGGCTACACAAAACTGTGCAATTAACTACATTTAGCTCATTCATGAAAAAAACACTAGGCCGCCATAAAAAAAAACACGAGAACACTAAATCAAATGAAAAAACATTAGATCTAGTCAGGTCCACCACCAGGGGAGGCATAGGGGGGATTGCCCCCTTCTAGAAAATTTTTCGCTCCCCCTGGAAAAATGTTTTGGACATAGTTCAAATCTGTTGGACATAGTGCTTTGAGCCCCTCTCAGAAAACTCTTCGCCCCCCTTCTCAAGCTGGTTGCGGGCCTGGATCTAGTAGAAAAACACTAGAGTAGTACCACTGCTCCAGCCACCATTGGCTCCAATACGGACGTCGGCGAAACGCAAACGCAAAACCTGAGCCTGGCCTCATTGTACGGATTGAACCATTATTAGCGATCATATCCGTGGAAAAATTATTAATATTTCAACTAAAATGGGTCATTCACATGCCCACATATATATTTTGCTTGTTTAAAACTTGCGCTCTGATCTTGAATAGCTTGTTTTACAGCCCTTTAACGTCATATGTGCCGAATTCGTCCCATCCAACGTTTTCTTCTTTTAAGACGGCTTCACACAGAATCCGGTTACGGCTTACGCTCCGGCTTATGGCTAAAGGCGGCTTCACACAGAATCCGGTACCGGCTTACAGTCCGTCAACGGTAACGGTNCGTTTTGAGAACCGGCTTACGTGTTCCGGGATGCTATCACACAGGTTCAGGAAGCGGCCGTTTTCCCGCGTCCGGCTTGCCTTGTGGAGCTATTGGGTTGATGTGCACTGAACTGCTGCTTTGGGTTTGCTGCAAATCACTACACACGCTGTTTCATGAATATGGAGTATTCCGAGGAACTACTTGTAGCTCTTTTCGTTGTGCGTCTGCAACTTATTGCTACTGCTTTGTACCTAATGCACAACCAACGCAGGTAAGTACAGCCTAAACACTTGATAGTAGGCTAAATTTCCTTTTATGACGTTTCCACAAATCTAGACCTAGGCTTACAGTGCCAATATGGGCCTTGTAAGTTATAAATGTTGGGGCACAGTTATTGCCGCAAAGGTCCCATTAATTGGCCAAATAATCTCCTCTCACTAGTGTTTGCATTCACATAATGAACAAAGCTGTTGTTGTTTCACCAAAGCTTTTTCTTGCAGGCAATACTGGGTCAGGCCCATACTGCAAGCAAGACAACAATTGGGTGAATACAGATTGGTAGAGGAGATGTACAATGCTGATGAAGTGAGCTTCAAATCGTATTTTCGTATGGACCGCGCCGCCTTCGACGAGCTTTTGGAGCTTACTTACCCCTACCTATACAAAATGGATACAAACTGGAGGAAATCAATTAAACCGCGTCATCGCTTGGCAATTACACTTAGGTATGAATAATATTTATGCTCATCCAAGTTCTTCTTAATGAGTGCTGCACTCTTGCCTGAAGCAGAAATACATTTTATTAAATAGAAAAATGAACAACGTCCCAAAAGCGAGGCTAACATTTGCCAGCAACAATTCGGGAATAATGAGTGCACTGCGCAGGTCCGCTACCACCTGATATTTCTGGGTGATCAAAACGATTGTAACATGTTGTTGTACCCAACACCAGGGGCGTATCGAGGGGGTTAGGAAGAATAATTTCCCGGGCACCGAGTCACTATAGGGACGCCTAATGGCTGCGGGGGGCGCCAAAAGTACTTTCTTCAATAGAGAACAATTGCTTATGAAAGACCTCAGTTTCGAAAATGGGGGCGCCAAACTTGCTTCTTGCTCCGGGCGCCATCTAACCTTGTTACACCCCTGCCTACATGTTCATGAAAAATTCGGGAGACACCACCTGGTTTCG
>JGI24022J15233_10003201_pt1 | contig 16075 bp, 8 predicted proteins | sample Ectturendosymbi2_FD_15233 | JGI IMG/M metagenome (IMG submission 15233)
CCCGCACCAAGTTCAACCCGCGCCTGCCCGACACCCGCACGCATATTCTGCGGGTTCCTGCACCCGCCGCGCAAAGGTGGGTGCCCGCAACCCGCGCAGGACTAGCAGAAACACTTGCGACTAAGGCGACCACGATTTTGGTCTGTCAGGCCGGGACGTTGCGCAAATTACGGCGAAAAACGTTACACTCACGGTCACGTTGACATCACGGAATAGAACAAGTCTTTTCACCAGAGTCTTGGAACTATTACTTATTCACGAAAACGCATCACAACGACTCCAATGAGATATGGACAGCACAATGCCATTTAAAGATCTGTAGCATCACGAATCTTTTATTAAATGTTTCAGTTTCACCAACTAAGTAGAAATTTCACCAACACCTTTTCACTGATCAGAAGAAATGCACACAAGTCATATGTTAACAACAAAAGTAAGCCTTTTAGCATTTGTACCAGCTAACGTTTTGCAGCGAGAAACAAAAAATTCTAACTTGAAAACANGATAGTGTGGGAAAGCTTCTTCAGGGATATAAAAAACGAAGTAATAAGAACTCATGAGACACGTATTCACAAAAAGTTTAAAAAATNTTATGAATTTGACTTTCTAATTCTAAAGTTTCGAAACGGTACCGATTTGGATAAATTTCGCGGTCAGGAGTACATAAAACAAATGCACCGATCACAACACAAAATCAGATATCACAGCGAAAATTAGCATTTGCGACAGCGCTTGGCAGCTTGTCCGGATTCAAAAGATTACTTTTGTTGTCGTCAACAGGCAGCGCGTCGAAAATTTGGACAAAACAGTTTTCTTCGTGAAGCGCAACACATAACTTCGAGCCAAGACAATGACGATGTTCTGCGCGTGAAACGCCGAAATTTATTTTTGCTGCAAAATGAAAGTGCCGTAACTACAGCTTTTTGAAACTTTGCCATCAAACGAATTCGTTTGATTAACACCAACAAAAAGCATTCCAGAACGTCTCATTTGGATTTCATGTCTGATTCACCCGCTTCATCAGTGTGCAGCGAAAAACATCTTACTCTTTCCTTTTGTAGAGTCCCCGGTAAAGCAGTGGTTTCGTCTTGATACTGGCAGTAGGTGAAGTATCTGCTTTCACATGACTCACCCGCATGCTCATGGACATTTCAGCCATAAACTCTGTCATTCCGTTCCATCACCATTTCTTAATATTAAGCCCTAGACCTCGTGGTCTTCTTGCACAGCCGGATTCATCTGAAACTTTCCAGTCTTTTCAAACTTACCGGCGATAAAACAGTCCGTGTTCACCGTTTTGCTTGCAATAAACACCCTGAGTTTGAACAACCCGAACGCAATGCAACGTAAGAAGACAGTGGCGGCTGCGGCGCCGATGCACATCCCAGCAGCAAGCCAGGGATTGGTCGACCAATTTGTGACTGGATAAACGCTGGAATTGATGCCACTTGCGTGCAGTAACACCAAAAATGTAGCATAAACTATAGTGAAAGTGAAGCTGTGAACAACGTGCAAAAGCCGTTCAGGAATGTTACTCACAAGTAAATCAAACACCATCACGATGCAATTCAAAGTATGGTTATTGATAGTTACAGCATCCGCCGTAAAAGGCGTTGACAGAAGTGCCCAGAAAAGAATGGTTACAAGCAAAGCAATATCGAAGGCGACTGTGTGCAAGATCCAGTTGAGTATATGAAACCAGCGTAAGCGTTGTTCTGGAATAAAAAGCATAAGAAAAACAACATAAGTTTGACCTCTTACTATTAACTGTGTAACCTTGCAACCTGCAGAAGTTTCAAAAACTTTTTTTGCGCATTGGAAAAGAGAAACAGGTCTTATTTACGAATTTTACCTCAAATTAAAAAATTGCGTAAAACACTGTTCTCGTAGGTTTACTTTCATACAGGATCTTAATATAGCATTCACGAGGCAATTTACAAGTGTTGAGAAACACGCATGGCTAAAAGCCAAAAGCAAAAGTTCTGTTGGGCAAAGTTTCAAACAGGTTTATTGCCAACAGCAGCTCCTTACCTGCACATGAGTTAGGGGAAATACTTCAAAGAAGGTCGACTTAACAAGACGTTCGAGCAGTGGCTACACTCAAACCGGACTCTTGAAAATCGTAAAGTCTTAGACTGCAAGGGGTTCAGAGCAGATCATGAAAGAAATTCAGTATAATATTTTTAATTTGGTGCAAATTTTCTCGTCAGGTTCTCATATGACCGTTTCTTGCGGTGTAAAATCCAGCTGCTGCTTTTTCCCAGCTGCAAGCAGTTCTCATCAATGCCTGTACTCAATTGTGTCTGCTATGGAGTGAAGTCAGTATAAAAATTGATTGCGAAACGAGTCACAGCTTAAGCGCTATTATGAGCCTGCCGAAAGACCTACATTGCAATTTTATTTGCTTACCTAGGTACGCAATGCCAGCCATTGCTGTGACTCTCTTTTGCAATCTATTATCTATTTGCGTTGAACTGAAATTTTCTCGATTTGCTTTTATTGCGCCACACTCACGAAACAAACTTTAATCCCGTGCTTTTATTCAATCAGCTACATCAAAAGTTTTTCTATACGAAATGAAGGAATTCGTGCTAAACACTTTCGAAAGAGAAAAATCATACCCGAGATATTATAGTCTTGACTTGTTTCGCACTTCTCAATTGTCGTAGTACTGATAAACTTTTCTTCTGCATCATCTGTCAGTGAATTTCGAGTGGCCATACGGTGAATGCAAATCGCGAAAGACATTCCGAAGTAAAGCATTATCGTCCAGGCTCCCCAAGTGGTCAGATAAAACAAGTAGGATGGCTTGCCTTCATGAAATAGCACGGCCCCAACGATCCATCCCAACCAATAGAGGAAGCACAAACATTTGTAAGCACAGAAGATCCAGATATTGATTTCCCACTGCAAGAAGTATATAGTGATTCCATACATTGATAATATCTGTCTGTCATTGCAGAACAATTGATTAGTGTGAAGTAACCCTTTCTTCACGATTGCTGATATATTTTACAAACTACGGCGTGACTGCGCGTGATCCAGTTGGTGGGGGTAATCAGGGCGAAATGGCGACCCTATTTCTGCATTTTGAGTGCCATTCACGCAGAGTATACAGAAAACCTAAAGCTAAGGGCAGTTGTAAATGCAACTGAACGCGATAGATTGGTTTCAAATGCTATCAAAAATCGCAACGTTGTCCTGTGCTTTCGCTTAGAAATCGTGACGTCAGTGGAATCTTGCAGATGTGTTTGTCAGTACGGCTACACACAGGTGCTAGTAGATATTTGAAGGAGCGACTAAAATACTAAGGCATTGAGAAAACAAACTGTGCAGGTAGGAACAGCCAAGCGAGTGTCTAATAGTGTAGGGGAAAGATCACATGCAGGTGCAAATGAAGACATTCTGGGAAAAAGTTGGTTAAGTTTTTTGACCAAATTCATGTTTCGTTGTAAAGAAGGCGAAAGGGGGAAGAGCTTTTCATAAACTCAAAGTAATCAATTTAAGCGGATTTCAGGTTTTCAACAAATCAAAGATGCCAATGAGGTTGCGATTGCAGAGTTGCAACAATTTTGAAATCGCAGCAGTAGTCTTTTGTAATTGACTACGAACGAATGGCTGTTCAACATCGGCCCAGAGATCTAGTGTGGCCCGGATGTGGATAAGAACTCGCTCAAACGATGAAGAAGACTACGAACAACAGCAATTACGATCTCGCAAAGTTCAGCAAGTAAGTTCCCTCTGAAAAAATTATTGAGCAGAAGCAGCGAAAACAATATTTATGGTACGCTTTTATTTATTGTGAAAACGGTTGCAGTGTCAGCAGTTGCCGCGTGAGTTGGTAATGCAGTATAAGGAATACGAGATTAACTTACCTGCGATGTGTAAAATTGCGCAGGAGAGCAATCTTGGCACTTGAAATGCTTTACTTGAAATTCGTAAGTAAACCAGTTGCCCATTGTTGCAGCAGTTTAGTTCAAATTCAAAGATAATTTAGGAAAAAACTCAGTGCAGTTAAGATAATCAACAAATCTACAGCGGCACTAATGAAGTTGACAAATCAGATGGTGGCAAAAAACATTCCACTACATCACGCTTTTAATCACATTCAACTATTTCATCTGAATACCGAGAGGGTCATAAAGCCAAGGTTTTAGTGTATTTGGTGGTGGTCAGGGAGTTTGCTTCACGGTCTTGGAGGTTACAGTCTCGTATGCATCACTAGCAGATAAATTTCTAAAATATTTTCAGTCAGTTTTTTTGCAATTGCCTATTGTAATGTTTACGCATAAATTTGCCAATCATTGCAAATGTACTATCAGTCAATTTTTCATTAATTTGCACCTTTCTTAGAAATTTCTCATGCAAGCTGTTCAAGGGTTGGAAAGTGTGTTGATTGTGCCCCATGCTGATTTTGCAAATTATTACACAATGCCACAACATACACTAAACAGTTACTGAAGGTTATTTATACCAGATATCTAGAACTTCACCGCTTGAGTTCGAAGTTCTAGATATCCCTGGCTTATACGTAACTCTTGATGACTGATATTTTTTACATATACTAAAAGCGGGATTCTAAGACAACTGATCATGAACTTAAATTATAATTTCAAATTCTCCACATGTTTAGTTGGTGTGGAGCTTATATTTCAGGGAGGAAAATTTAACAGCATTAATGCAAAATGGTAGAAACAAAATAATATTTTTTCTCAATGTCTAAAGACAAGTTTTTTCTAATCATCAGTTTGTCACTGCTAATAATTCGTTTTTTTAATGTGATATTTGTTCTGTTTAGCAGTGGACGCTGTCACCTGTAAATAATCTAGTATCGTGTTCTCAAAAGAGGAATGTCGCTAAAAAATTAATAGTACTTAAATAAATTCGAAACAGATATAACAGGCAGGTCACTAAACAAATGAAGACAGGCAAGGCCCAAGAGCTGTGTGACTGTGTGCTGTTCGAAACCTCCCCTTACGACAAAGCAGGAGGTTTAGGATTCCCAGACCCATTGGTCTGTCGCAAATAAACAAGTAGTTACTTTGCGTAAGGAAAGGAAAGAAATACAAATCAAGTTATCAGAAATCGTATTCACAAAAAAGCTATAGAAAAAGTACAGCAGCGCAGAAGGGAGTTAAAATCAGCGGGAAACTGAGTTCGGGCCACGATGCAGTGTGACTTCACAAAACGACACGGCGGCTATTGTTAAGCAAAGCAAAACCACACAAACGTGTTTTACTCACGTTTCGATTTGTTTTAAACGTTTTGGATTATAGGCTGTTTCGAATCGATCCACTAACAGCGGAAGTAACTTCCTACAGCTGCCCTATTTTTCTTTAAGGTAAAATGTTCTTTTTGCACCTAGACAGGTGCCGCTTCGAGAATGGAATGAATTGGGCCACACAGCAGCGTCACGAAAAAAATATCAGCAACATGCACTGCTCGGTAGCTATTCACGACGATGCGTAATACGTTGCGCTTTCCAGCCGCAGGTTCTTGAAGGAGGTTGAGATTCTTTGTCCTGTGGAATCAACAAAGGCTAGTGGTGGCTACGGTACTGTCAACTTCACAGGAATTCAGCCTAATTAAATATTTTATGCGTTGAAACAGCCAACGCATTGCTGCAGAACTTCATTGATCGTCCCAATGCCCTCAGGTGTGTGGCACTAAAAGGCTTTCTTTTCTCATGCGAAGCTTCTACTTTCATGGAGCAATTTACAATAAACGAGAGGAAAACGGCTGCGTAGCGCTACCCTAACTCAAAACTCCGACAAAAGCTCGCACACAAACAAGTTCGCTTGTTTGCGGCGCTTCACTAGCACGTCGCACTTAAGCGCTGAAGGTGAAGTTGTCAATATGTGACGTAATAAAGGTTGGCAGGTTCAGGCAAGGTCTCCGCGTGTGGCTCCCGTGGGTTCGACGGAACCCGGTGTTCGGTTAGTCATTCTCAGGNGTTGGGTGNAGNTCTGATGCATTGATAATTCGGTACATGAAAACTGTGTATATGTTTTCAACACTTTACATTTGAAGAAGGAATCGGTGAATGCGCGGGTTAAATTTGCGGGATTCTCTACCTCCAACAAGGTTAAGAATTACTAATCTACCTAGACAAATGCTTCCCAATCTTTTTCAGCTTGCAGCCAACTTATAGTTACAACTTTTGTGGGGTCCTCTATGAGATATTGCAGTAAAATGATAAAAGGAAAATTAGAGAAATGGGAAAGAAACACGCAATGTGTTCTTACGGGAAATTGAGCTTGCTTATTAAGTACGATAACATCAAATCAATAGAAAACCGGCTAGTTTAAGAAACGTTTGAGTAAACACCAGAAAATCGCAACATTTTGAAATGATTCGCCGCCCACCTGAAGCAGCTCGGTGGCCCATTGGTTGGAAATCTCTGATCGAGGCGAAGCTGCTAAGGCAAGGAAAAAGTGGGGTGCATCTACCGTTTATTTGGAATCAATCAATTTAGTACGTTTGTTAGTTAGCTTGTGCAGCAGCATCGACAAACTTCAGAGTAGCCAACAAACGATTGAATTTTATTTCAGTCCGACAACCGACACTGCACAAAGAGCCTACGCACTCCAGGCTAGGCTGCACAGAACACGAACGACGGATAAACATGTCCAGCAGATTCTTCACAGCTAACCAGCGGCGTAGTGGATGGAAGAATGCAGAACCTAGTCTACTTATTGTTTTCGGAAGCGTAACGTCGTTCTCATACCTAAAACATCGACGCACGACGCTTGTCTTTAATGTCAAATTCTGAACATAAAACTCCATTCAGTTTGCCTGCAGAACAGCACGTTTTTTCTCAAGTGAAACGTTCACACACTTCCACCCACTTGTTTTGGACTAAACATCTCCAGACAACTACAGCATCACTGGAACGTACCAATGGCGTGTTTAACAAAACCTGGTACATGTACTCATTCAGCATAGAAAACTCACAAATGTAACAGTCAAAATGCTGCCGTCTTGAAGATATGCAGCAGAACGAAAGTGGAATTGAACGATCAACATTCTCTACTGCTTTGGTGAGATAATTTTCTAACTTTACTGCTCGCCAACTCGCCCAAAGCCTTTATCCTTTCCACTGTATAGCTATCTTTCTCGATTCTCGAGGAATCTTTCTCGATGGTGCAGTATATAAATGCTGCAGCGATGCTTGTCACGTGACATCCATGCTCGGTCTGCCATGATCGTAAAACACAAACACTTCTGACCCTAAAAGAAACCAACATTAGCAAGTACTCGAGTCTCTTTCAATACAGCAGAAGTGTGCAACCATGCAGCAATGCCGGGCCAAATGCACATAACCAGATTGGTTCACGGGTCACAGCTGCATGTGTCAAGTTCTGCGGGATAGACAACTCGCTGGCCACCCACGGAAGATTGGCAATACCCTTTTGAAATCTGGACCTTTCAGCAGGCCACAAAACTTCAGCTCTCGGGCCAGGGGTTGCACACCCCTGTAATACAGGAACACCAGCCAGATCTCAACGTCGATGATTCATCCATTCCCTTACTGCTATTTAATACATCATTGTCTCTGTGACGTAGTACAGCACGAATTGTGGGGCGCCGTTCGTAAAAGTATTATATCTGACAGATTTAGCACAAAAACTGCTATATCTGCGCATATTTAGCTATCTCTGCTGCGCGCATTTAGTTATCTGAGCGTGCATTTAGCTATCTCTGCGCAGAGAAAATTCCATAGTTTTGACATCTTCTTATACAGTATAATAAAAATCATGCATACTTTGCGTCGCGAAGAGTGTTTCCAACCCGCGTTCAGAACTTTTGACGAAGTGACCTTCCAATTAGTTTTGAAATTCTGATATTGCGGACTGGTCAATCGACAGTCATTGTGGGGCTGAGCCTAAAAATGGCTGCAAAGACTTGGATGCGGATACTTGTCGTAACTCTTGACCTGACAGGAAGCGTGGATTACGGGTGTTACAACCTTTTCAATGGAAAGTCTAAGTTGGTAATGTGGATGATTATGATGGTCAGCAGGCCTTGTTGACATTATTTTAAACAACGAAATTCGCAATAAACATTTGTTATCTGCTGTCTCCGTGTGACTATGGTTTCATCAACAACACGCTCACCAGGAACCAGTGCTGTAAAATGTACAGCCAATGGTTATAAATAACAATGAAGTATTAGTAGAGTATTTGCCAGTTGCGCTCAGCCCCAGAGCCCGTAGACTCTAGAAGTGTTATTGAGTCTTCAGACTCTCAGACAAGAAAAACAACTGAACGTAAACTAATACCAATACTAAACAAAGTTCATAGCGCAACACAAAACGTCCAACCCACTCTCAGGTTACTACCTTCATTCTAGTGGTTTAATATGAGACCCCGATAATAGCTGTTGATAGGGATGTGAATTCGTGGACTGAAAAGGTTGAAAACAGCTGGACTGTACACGATGGGTGCAAGTGCAACCTCCGAGCACTCAATAAAGTGGGAAAAGCAATAAACGACAAATACTGGTTTTTGCTTCCACGTTCTGTTTAATTGTTTATTGCCCTTTGTGGTTGTTACACAACCTTAACCGGATAAAATTTTGCTGCAGCAAAGTAGTTTTCCAACTGTTCTAGCGTTGATGGAACGAGACGTCCTGGCGCGCGAAAGAAGTAGGATAGAAGAAAAAGTGCAAAATATTTTTAATTCAAGTCCTTTTTACGACTAGCAGATCCAAACCTAGAATCTAAGATGACATCCATTAATCGTCTAGTAAAACCGTGTAATGTACAAATGTTATGTAATCCGTGGTTGCAGAACTCTGGATTTTATGCGGTGCAGTTTTTTGCTAAATGTAGTATGACTTGAATTCCTTGGGGTTATGACATCTGCAGTCTGCACTTGCTGCTGTAATATTTTTGTTTGAAGTTCAACCTCATGTTGACGTGAACGTTTTGAGACAGACAGACGACAGTCCACACTCCAGTAGTAAACAACCAGTACAGCCTACAGCTTTTCGTGGAGACTCTTCACTGCAAGCTTCGAACCAAATCCAATATACGGGTGTTGTTTTTGCTACACTTTATGACATAAATCCGATAAAATAGTGCTCTTTTTGGTAAAATTTTGCTTTAGCGTTAATCTCACAGCGAAAACAACAGATAGGAGAAGCGCATCAGTAAGCTGAACAAAACTGGCTTTCTCCTCTGCTGCACTCGTCACTGCCACACACGATGCGTTGCATGTCGTTTCAGACGTTCTCTGCACGTGGTACGTACATGTTTGAGATCAATTGGGATCGGAGGTACAAAGCTAGAGTAAGTGAATTTCTAGTTTAAGTACTAATTTCAAGCTGTTAAAATTTGACGTGAGCTTGGTTCTGCGCCAAGGCACTAGCTTGATTTCTCTTTTCTCACTGCGTGCCTCTGCACGGGCTGGACAATAGAATTTCTCATTTTCTGTTAGACACAAGTCGCATTTTCGTTACAAACTTCTTCCTGCTGCGAATGAAAACCAACCAGCAAGTTTCCCAAGATTTTCTTGAAAAATTGATCTTTTTCCCTTTGTTGCTGAAAATGTCTACTTTCATTTATATCCTTGCCCCTCTTTGTTTTGTCATTGACATATTCCTCTGCAATGGCACAGCAGGTGTACAACTCTCCGTACACGAAAAGCGGAAGTACTAAATAGCCTTATAATTAAAATCACGGCCAATGAAAACGATACAAACGACATATGTTGTATCGTTTTCATTGGCCGTGATTTTCATTATACAACCCTCCGTTTCTAAAGTTAGTTATGAAACCAGCCTGTAACGGAAGCCTACTTGTGTCAATGGCTTCAATTTTTGATAGTTGACAGCTTTTTTCACGTTCCGCAAAAATCACTCTGTTATCATTTCAGGCACTGAACACTTTACGCACTTGTGGTAGTTTGTCAGCGTAATGCGACAAACTACCACAAGTGTTTGTCAGCGTAATGCAGAGCAATACTTTGCACACGAAATCTTCCAGCAACTATGGGCAATCAACCTTGCGTTCCAACCGCAATTTCCGCTTCCAACCTACCTCACCATATAAATTTCCATTTAGTAATCGCCAAAACTTTCTCGAAAAATGTTTGCTTGCTCATATAATGCCGTCAGCGCACCAAGAATGCGGAGTAGAGAAATAAATATTTTTGTTTTCCAAAATGTACAAACATATTGTAAGTTTTAAAAAAAATTATTACAATGGCTCCAGCAATTACACATTCTGGACATAATGTTGTGGCAGCTTATACACCAAATTTTCAGTGGGATGTTCAGACACACTAGTCTATATTGTACAAACACAACGCCCTTCAGTGAGACACTTTGCACTCTGTGTGTTTCCAAACTCAATGCCACTTAACTACGATTCACACTGCAGCGTTCTGCAGCCAAGTGGTTTCGGAAGAAACCACTATCGCTGATTAATGTTAGAAGGAAAGCCCTGTTGAGTACGAACGAGAAACTTCGTTACTGTACTCTGTTTCTATGACTTCCAGAGACGTCGCACCGTTTCTCTGAATCACATCCAACATTTTCGCTTTAAATGAGCACAAACCCAGATTAACCACAGGCATTGTAAACTTCCTGTTTAAAAACATGGAGAAATACCAACATAGGAAGCAGTTTGTCGTGTACCTAGGCTGGTTCGTAATGAGTTCAAACGGTCGGTGTCAGCAAATTAATGTGGAAATTAAATTTTCGTATTTCCAATAAAAATCTGCTCCAAACCAGGAAGCAATTTCCCGTTAGTCTTTGATTTAGGTTGATTTTCCAGGGGCATTAGCTTAGTTGGTCTAGGCTGAGCATCCGCAACTTGATACAGCACACAGCAGTGCTAACTGTGAGAAAAGAGGCGTGATAAAGCAATGCCTCATCGAAACTCGTGCGAAGTGTTCTTACAAGGTGCATCCACCTGAAAAGCCATATTCTTCTTTGAAATTTATTTTCCAGACAACTTCTCAGTGAAGGTGTGAAGGTGTGCGCCTTCGAATTGAAACACCAGCGTGTATCTGTTCGACATACAAGCATCTCCGCTCTAAAAGCTTGAACTGAAGATATCTAAATCTTCCTTATTGCAACGCACTAAATAAAACACTTCAACTAAAAATGAATCTTTTGAAGTCAATGAGGCCCAATTTATTTTGAAACGCCCGGAGCGTTATTTCAATTCCAGCCTCGACAAGTAGTCTCTTCTACCCACTGTCATCTTTTCAGCGACGATTAGCTGCATCTCACTACGGCTTCTAGATGACCTTTGCCCGGGCATTCATTTTTCGTTCGCCTCTATCACATTCCAAAATGTAAGGGATTACGACCCGCTCATTTTATTTCTACTTACGTTAACTCCATTGTGTTTCGTATAGCATTTTTTGAAACATTAGACCAGTTATGTCCAACTCCTGGCCCGTAAGCCGCAATGCGGCCTAGTCGAAGGTTTTGTGCGGCCCATAAAGTTTTTCATTAATATGTATGTACAATACAATGGCAACCTACCTTTGTTTTGATATAATCTTAGGTTCGACATTTTCGATGCAATGGCCTTTAGCGCTTATTCATCATTAACTCTGCGCTGGTAGATTTCCACATTTTCACTGACACCTTGGTACAAAACTGATTTCTAGTTTCCTGATTTTTACTCATGTGTGACTCTGCACAAAACGTTATTTCCAACTACTTTTGTTCTATTATCACTGAACTTGCCTTGGGCATTGCACCTTGGTATTGGTTAAAAGTACCATAGAGTCGTTATCACTGAATTTGCTATTCGAATGCTTTCAGTAAACTAAACTCTGATTTGCGAAAATGAAAGTAAGTCATGCAATGTGCGGCCTTCATGAAGATTGCAACACAACGTTTGGCCCAGTAGGGCATTTCGGTTCGACATAGCTGCATTAGATCATAATGCTGAAGACATTCGCGACTCATAACTGCATGCACATTGCACGGGGAGTAAACACAAAGCGTGACGAGTAATCCTATACTCCATACACATCTTGCACGCTATCCACTAAAATCCACACGAAACGTTTGCACGTGAACGCAAACTGCAAAATGCTAGAGATGTTGCAAATAGCTAGCACCCCTGGCAATTACAGAACAAACAAAACACCAAAATCACATACGCGCAGTGCGGACATACAGCCGGGTCTTATTTAATGGTCCCCACGGATCTGTTCTAGAATTAATAAAGAGAATCATTTCGAACAACTTGCAAGTTGTAATAACTGCTTATTTTCTCGCGAATTAATAAGCAAAACCTTTGCTTTCTAGCTCGTCACTGCTGCATGCCTGATGGCAACAACATTGCAAAGAGCTCGCCACTGGTTGTCAACTCTGCCTTAGGATTAAACAATGCGAGTATACAAGTGCCCAGTTGAGCAATGCTCACCTTAAGACCTTTGCTGAGTGTCGCGCAAACCGAAGCATCAGTTGTTTCAGCAGACACTTCGCTTAAGTTTAACAGAACGAGATGAAAGGATTGACAGATGATTACGGAGGCCGTATGCTGCAGTATGAATCTTTGCACCGATAAAAGCTTCCGGAGCACATGAACCAGCAACAGCCTCGCGATGACAACTTAATAAATAGCGTCCAAAAGAAACTTATGGCGCGACTTGATTAGATTCTTTCCGATATAATTTGCGGATTCAATAACTAGCGCCCCTCTTTCTTCTGTCAATAACGCATGTTTGTGTGACGAAGGCTACATTGTGCGATCGCAGTCGATTGTGACTGCCGCGCTTTACAACATGTGAGAGATCAAAACACAACATTAGAAGAATGCAACGCAACTTGCTATGAAAAACATCTCTACATAAAAAACAACGTCTTGATTTCTGAAACTCAGCGTCGAGTTTGAGTTCAGTTATTTACCCCGAGGTTACATTTCGTGAGCTCTGAAAAATAGTTTTAAAAAAGGCTCTGCAGAGAATTCTAACGAGTACCTCAAGTACACTTGCTGTCGTTTATAAAAGCAAGCCGTTTATAAAAAACACGAAGGTGACCAGAAGCAATCTGTGCTATGCAAACGTGACGTACACGATATAGGGTGCGTAACAGTCGAAGCCTGCAAATTTCGGGCAACTGATAATAACTATCCTCAGCACGGTTTCGTCGCATAAGCTCAACCAAATAATCCAATTTTTTGCGCAACGAGACAAAATATTGGTGCAGCAAGCTACGGGTTCTTTCCGGAAGTCGGAGGCGCTAAAGTACAACTGCTTGAGCACAATCCAAACGGTGACGGGAAACAATTAATAAAGACACCTTAATGAGACCAGCGCAACCGACAAAATCGAATACTGCCCGTCATTAGTGCGATAGCGCGAACACAATGACGCGAAACGGAAACAAAGGTTGCGTTTCAGTTGGACAATAGCATACGTGAATAAGAAACCTTATTCTAACGCAATTCGCAAAATACAGATCAACCCTGCACAGGGGCACATTCACGAGAAGGCTAGGGGGCAAAACGTTCCTCCTTCGTGAAATTTACCTCTCAACGCACTCTCTACTTTTTTCATGCTTCGGCAGTCGGCAATTTGAGCTCAGCGCGTTTCAGCACTTCACAGTTGGACAAACTCACCAATTGCTTGAGTGCGCGTAAGTGAGGATTAACGTTCGGTTGTTTTTGCCAGACGCATTGTGTGTTCGCACTGCTACTGGTTTGTTTGTCACTCATTCTTATTTGCTGTGTGTGATCGCGTGAGGACGTGCAATAGGACAGGTTTTAACTCGAAGCAGTGTGCAACGCCCTGCAGAGCAACTGGTTTCATTTTACGTTTGGTGATGCTGGTCTGCTGCATTAAGTAAGCGAGAAGAGAAGACTTTGGTCTCTTTAAGTCGCATGACAATGAACTACACAAAATTTCATGACGCAAACGACGTCTTTTCGGATATCTCAAAAATCAATCATATCAATTTTTTTCGCTGCACATACGGAAAGCATGAAAACGTAGTGAAAGTAGTGAAATCTCTTCACAGTTTTAATTCGTTGTTGGTACCTCAAAAATCATTCGCGTGGTTTGAAGACCAGACATGATATATTTCGTAATTAAATATACCACAATCACAAATTAAATATACCACAGTCACAAATTAAATATACCACAGTCACAAATTGCGCATGAATCAAAATGTTGCCAAATATCAACAAAGTGTTCAGGGTGGTTGATCGCGAAATCGTATTGTAAATAAATTAAAAGCTTGGTGGTTCAAAAGGAGAAAAACTTGGTCGCATTACTAGTTTATCACAATTCATGCAGTGCTTTCTTTTACTACGAAATGAAGACAACTGTGTTATTGAACAATCGTACATCCGTTGCTGGGCAATCTAGTTTACTATTTACTTATTCAAAATTGGACGCAAACATCTCACTTTGCCAGCATTGTCTGCTGGTGACCATCTTTATTTTCTTTTTTTATTATAAAGGCTGCTGATGTGTACCACAAGAATTGTTTGGAATTTTTTTTTTTTGTAGAAGCAAAGGTTCAAAATTCCTTATTTTTTATCTGTATACAGTTGTTTATTTGCTATATTCCCAGCATTATGTAAAGTAGAGGTTTCAAACATGGCGAAATGAAAGGACCATCCTGCAGTGACCTAGAATCTGAATGGTCAGTATCAGAAGCGAGAATGTATTATACTGTACATTTTCTAAACCCAGGAAGGCATTGGTCGAAACGCAAAAATAATAATAAAACGATTGTGCGAATCATTTCAATACATCTACGCGCACTGCATGGATCGACTGATTAACAATTCAAGCTTGTATGTTGGTAAACTGCCCATGGTATCAAAACGTTGTGAACGATAAAATATCATCTTTGCTGGATCTCATAGAAAGCAACATATTTGTTTTATGGCAGTTGGCAGCAGGGCGAAGTCTAGACTCTAGATCAGTGGTTTCCAACATTTTTCATGCAACGACCCATTTCGCAACCCCAAATTGCAACCCCATTTAACCTAACGACTCCCTTCCGAAAAGTTCCAGTCAGGCATGTGAAATGCAGTTGTATTTGCACAATGGAAAATCACAATGACTAAAAATAACGTACGATACCACTATGTTGAAGAAAGACTCATTTCATTAAATTCATGCACATGGCAGCATCAGTGAGTGAGACTTGTATACAAATCACTCCATAGCACAACTCATTGGAAAGTACAATAACTACCAGTTAGCTACCGCATTCAGATATCTAATTTACAAACACAACACATTCCTACGTCACAAAGTTATGCTGCGTTGACAATCGCAACAGTACTGTAATGGTCATAATCACACTCAAAACTTTGTAGTGGTCATAATCGCACTTAAAACAATTTTGAATGAAAAAGTAGGCCATCGTTTTGCCAGGTGATCCTATTACTTTGGCTACGACAAAAAGTGCTTCCATATACGAAATATAAAATCTAGAAGTAATTACTAGAAGCAATACGAAATATAAAATATTTTTATCAGAACGACCCCTCGAAAAATGGCACACGTCCCCAGGGGGAGTCGAATTCCAGGTTGAAAACCAATTCTCCAGGTGATGCCTCTTTGTCTAAATGTTCCTGCATCTCTTTCGCACAGCGTGCGCCTGCTGGTTAGAAGGCTACAGTACCATTTGACAAGGTCTTCGAACAGCCCAGCTGAGACGCGAACTCCAGACCTACCAGCACCGGAGCGGACGCACGTGGTAGCATTTCAGTTGCAGTCGAAGTACATCAACACCAATTAACACTTGAATTTAGCTATAAAACCTACTGTAAATGCCCGAATTTGTGCCGTTGGGGCAGTCTAAGGAAGCACGTGTACACCATCACTAAAGATCAAGTTTTTGACAACTATACAAAAGTAACCTGTTTTTCTTCTTAAGCCAGGTACAGTTGTCTTGAAGGCACAACAGCGAAAGTGCAAAAGAAAAAATAGCTGTTTTGAACTCGCTTAGCAGTGTCACGACCAGTCTGCGAGCGCCTATCTCCGCTTGCTTTGCCTCGAGGAACAGACGGTTATTTCTGCAGTGAATGCTGCATTAGTGACAAGCCGATGGCAACGCCGCGCTCGAACCGTTCCTTTGCACC
>JGI24022J15233_10003213_pt1 | contig 16060 bp, 7 predicted proteins | sample Ectturendosymbi2_FD_15233 | JGI IMG/M metagenome (IMG submission 15233)
GAAACCCCAGCAGGTCATCCAAAGTACCAAAAGACTCGGATTGTAGCCTAGTTTCCAGTAAAAACTTCAGCGAAATACTACCACCAAACGGTTGGCACCCAGGGCCAGGCAAAGTGGGCCAGGGTGGCCTAAAAGTCCTCCACTTTTGATGTCACTCACAAAAAACCCACAACCCCAAGCAAAAAATTTTTTTCGAGTGCAGACTAGAAGACTTGCCGCGTCTTTTGAGACTTTTACTAGGTCTGTATGGCATACCGGACCGGAGAAATTCCCACGCAAAGCCACGTGCGTTTAGGCGTTTTTTTCCGAAAATCCCCGAATCCTAGCAGACGCCAAAGCGTTAATCCCTCAACTAGCCTACCGACAACTTGCCCAATTTTGCTGTTGTGTTTGATCTTAAACAGCACCAGAAACAGTGATTTTGCCCGTTGTACCACGTTTTAGACCAGTTGTTCTCAACCACTGTTTAATGTTTTGAGAGCCGCATGCAGCTCCCAAGCAGATTTTAGGCAGCCCTTTGTAGTTTTTTAATAGAACCTCTAATATTTTGTGTAACAGACTTTGTTCTGCTATAAAGCAAAATGTGTCAATTGACCTGTGTTAGAATTTCTTTAGTGTGACCCTCTAACAAATTTGCAAGTCTGGATTTGACTCCATTTAGCTACTGGCTCCTGTAAGCTACTGCAGCAAATTTGCAAAGTACTTGACCCAGGGCTGTCGGCGGCGGAAAAGCAAGTGGTGCTCGGTCCTCCCATTTCATGTTTGGCACCCCAGTTGCTGCTTACATCCAATATTGTATTTTAAATATGTGCCCCTCCCATTTTTAATATTTGGCCCCACTGACTCAACCAAGTGATAAATCAGTCAGCTATCACAAGCTAATGGTGACAAGGATTCCAAAAAATCTATAGGATTCTGAAAAAAATGAAGAGCTGCCAGTTATTGGGTGAAACTGTACACAAAATATGTACAAAATAACACTAATATGAGAATATTAAAAATGCTGATTGCATGAAAACTAAAGCATGCAGAAGAAAACTGATGGCAGATTTGAAATCAGTGACCAAGAATTGTATAGAATCAGTTAAAAAAAAACATGCAACGGAAAATGAAAAATAACTTTATTGCCCTGTGTTTTCTCTGATTCTAGGGACACGAATTGGGTCCCTTAAACATTTTAAAATANCCCTGGTATCAATAAGCAAAACAAGGTATTGTGGTTATTTTTATAAGTTGTTGTGGCTCTGTGGCAGGTAAAATGACTTGTTTGGTAAAGTAGTTTTACCAGCATTGCAGCATCAAATAATCTATCTGTTTCAAATATTGTGAAGCTAAATGTTTTGTACTGACATCTTGGCATATTTTTAAAGAAATTTAGGCACACAGGCAGCAGAATTTTATTGCACGGAGGTGTATTGCTATGATTTGCTATGTTAGGTATGGTTTATAAGTTTTATGTAGAATGGCTTAAATTTTCCAGAATTCTTATAAACTCTACCTTTGGGGTAATTTTCAGACATGTGATTAAGCAAAAGCATTGCAAAGCTTCAAAAAAGTCCATAAGTCACCAGTGTCGCCAAAATCACTGCTACAGTCATGACGTGAAGATACATGATCAAGTTTACTTGCATTGTGAACGAAGCCAAATTCACCTATTAGCGATGGCTTTCAAAATACAATTACAAGCTCTAGCTTTGCAGCAAGGTGTTTGTGGAATCTACCTGCCTGCAACATGTGACATATTCGGCCATATGTTAGTAGCCATGGTGCACCTTAGTGAAGCAAGAGTCAATGGGGATTTGTATTACCTATGATGGCATGCAAGCTATTTAATTTACTGTACATTAAGGGGGTAGACTGCATCCTAAGGGCCAAATGAAGTGAAAAATGAAAGTATCTTGCATCAGTCAACTTATTGCCTAAGTTACAGCACAATACCACAGCAAAATAAAACTCGATGCAGGAGAAGTCTCTCGTGCTCCTTACAGTTTTCTCTGTTTTTCCTCAGAAAGAAAGTTAGAACTTCCGAAGAAAATTTACATTATTTTTTGTCACCTAGCAGTTATTTTCCACATTTCATGAGGTCCATAATAGTGAACAGGTTTCCCACTCCTGATTTAGATGGACAATTTCCCACAAAGACATGTTTTGTTTTGCATTGGTTTATTTTAATCGCAATACATACTTCACAGACATGTAATTAAATTATGCAATGCTTTCATCATCAACATTTTTGAAAGCTGTAAGATTGTTAGCATCAAAATAATGTGATGTCTGCATTGAAATGATAACACCTGGATTAGGCCCAAAACAACTTTCCTCAGGCTTGCACTTAACTTTTAAATTGACAACTTTTGTGGGTGTTCAGAACAATAAAATAGCCATAAATTAGAAGTTTAATGTAGTTTGATTGCAAAACATATGCTCTCAACTCTGTAAGAAGTTATAACTTCCCATTGTAAAATGAGTGGCCAGTTAGCTGTTTCGGTAAAGAGCTGGCCTCACAATTGTGAGGCAGGAGTTCGAGCTCCTCATCGGTTGTTCCCTTGAGCACGGAACTTAGCACACAGCTCATGGGCCAATGCTGCTACCACCTGCAGTGGCCCAAAAATTGCGACTGCACTTTGTGCAATTATGTGCTGTAACACATTGTTGTATCGTGTTCATATGCCAGTGCCTCACTATGCCTCGTCTGCTGTGATTCATGTGTCGTGATTGTTTATTGCGAAAACACAAAGCATGCAACCCAGAGGGAAACATCCATATGCAAGATGAAGACTGTAAAATAGGACTTACCTGGACTGATGTAATTCGTACCACAAATTAATGGAGTTACAGAGGCATAATGAGTCAATACCAAAGGTTTGCAAGATGAGAAACATGCTCCTACATCTGGCAAAGGCCTTTCTAGTTTCCACTCCCCTTGTGCTGAGCACACAGCCTGATGAACACCCACATGTAATAAAGATGGACTGATGCATTCAAGACCACAAACAGAACCAGCACGCTGGGCAGCATGTCCACATCCATTTGGATTGAACATACCAGTAAGTCTCTCATCTGAAAACAAGATAGCTGAAGTACAGTACAAATATGGGTATCAGCAAATTGCATAATACATAATCGATTCTGGCAATGATGGGAAGACATCCCATAGCGTAAAACAGAAAAAAACATGCAAGTATTGCTAATTCACTTTGGAAATGAGAAAAATACCAAGATTGACAAACACACAACATTAAGCCATGTAAATTACAGGCAAACAAATTTTTGATGAGGTCCAGGTTGGTTCTACATGCACAGAAATATGGTTAATTTGTCATTAAATCTTTAGTGAACTTTTTCAAAATGAGCATTCCAAGATTGATTGAACATTGGCAACATCACCAATGTTCAATCAATCTTGGAATGCTCTTTTCGCAAAGGTTCTCTAAAGATTTGAAGGCAAACACATCCACACTTTCTGTGGCTTTGTTACAGATATTACCTTGTTTAGAAAGTACCACTTACTCCAAAACATACATAGTTCTCTATGAAACAATATTCTGGTGGTACAAAATCTCACTTTGCCTATGGCAAGATTGGCACTCAATCTTCAAAAAATGTCAATACTTTATAAAAACATGAAAATGCTCTTGTCATATCTGTTCTTTGCACACAACCATTGTGATCTTCATTTCAAACATGCGCTTATTAGTTTCTTACAGATTTTGTGCCAAGCCATCAGTAATGGACAGAGTGACAGATGTACTGTATCATGACACAAGTTTTAGAAGAAAACAAACTGGCCTTATTGACAAGGTCAGGTACTCAGCAAAATTTTGAAGACAATGCACATTGTAATGAAAAACTTGAAATGCAAGAAAGAGGGTACGTCTATATCTTGGACCCCTTGATAAAGGGTCTGACTCCTGGACCCTTGTTTCTCCACCCATGGCTATTTGCAAGTTACATACATCGGAACAGGATACTGTTTACAAACAAAAAATTAATTCCAACCATATGAAATCAATGATGAGCATGCTGGAAAGCAGTGAAGTGTAGGGCCTTTCCATAGTCCATCTTTTCCGCACACAAGTCTGACTGTTTGAGACAATTCACCTCCATTCTTGAAAACACCTTGATTACACGTCAAGATGCACATGCTGCCTGGTCGTGATGCTTGATTTTTACAAATTGCAGGCACTACCTGCAATAGTATATGTAGCTATAAAAAGGGTTCTGTCCAAATAGCAATATATTAACTTATTTGTGTTTGGCTCAGACACAACACATCACCGGGAAGGTGTTGGTTGCCACCTACAGTTAATCGGTGGAAAAATTACAAGCATTGGTACAATGGGACCCACCCTCCTGGAATGGCCCTGCAATTAACAGCATTGGTCCAACTTAACCACCTACGCATCAGTGTTGGCCATTTCTGCTCCTGTTTGTGCAAAAATGCCTGCTCAACGCCTGCCCTGAGATCTAGTGCAGTGGATTGAAAGAACTTGCTCAAATGAGGAAGAAGACTTGAACTTGAGCGGCAGTGGCACGTTGTATTTCACTTTTTCCATATCTCCATTCATGTTTAGCTTATATGAAGAGATTGAAATGAAAATATTCTTTCATTCGTTCCTTGTTTCAACATAGAAAAAAGCAGGGCTGCAGAGCTGTCGTAAGAATGACACATCTCCGGGGCTGTTATTTTCATGAACATAGCTCCAGCTCCAACACTGGAACTCTTGTTTTACATGAGAACTCTTGTTTTACATGAACTCTTGTTTTACATGAACTCTTGTTTTACATGAAGTCTTGTTTTACATGAAGTCTTGTTTTACATGAAGTCTTGTTTTACATGAACTCTTGTTTTACATGAACTCTTGTTTTACATGAACTCTTGTTTTACATGAACTCTTGTTTTACATGAACTCTTGTTTTACAACTCTTATTTTAGGCTCCGGCTCCAGAGCTCTCTTTTTTCATAGCATGGCTCTGGCTTCTGTTCGTTTTTACACATTAATATTTTCAACAGTCTTGTTGTGCCTTAAGTTGAATGGAAAAATGAACTATATCAAGTGCACAAAACAAAAGGAAATTCCATACTTGTGAGAAATTTAATCTGGTAGTTTTTTGCAAACAGCGCTCTTACCATGAGGAAATCAGCAAAAAGAGAACAATCACAGATTCAGTCGATTTAGCAAACAGTTACCAGCAGTAACATAATTCAAGATAACAGAAATATATACAAATTCTAGAAAGGACTCGCTAGTTTTGTTGTAATGCCTGGTGACCTCTTGCCATTTCTTATGATCAGAATCAAGAAAATAGCTGTTTGCAAAACACATTTGTGTCCAAGCAATTAGGCACAGTCCAGTCCCAATCTACTAAGTATTTTCCACTAGTTGCATGCTTTGTCTGTGTCAGTCCTGGCCAGTGGCCTACGCAGAAAACTTTCATGGGAGGGTTTCATTCAGTGGCACATGGTTGTCATTTGTATTTGATGTGCACTGTTTGTGATGTCACAATTTGATGTCATAGTCATGTTTCCAAACCAAAGTTTTGGTGAAGTTTGTTGACATAATATGCATATTTTTCTACATCCGCTCCCCTTATTTTATGTGTTATTGCACTGAATACAAACTATCAGTGCTCCAAGTTAAGCTATTGGAGGAATATAAACTCAACGCTACGACACAGCAGTTCACAACTGCAAAAATATCAGTCTGCGCGTTAAAACACAGGAGTAAATCATTCTCAATGTTTCAGAGCAATTTACAACTGTAAAATGAGGCTGTGCTAATGGCACGTCGCAGACAAGCATAGAAAATGTGCAGCTGGACTAGCTGGCGCACACCCCGGTTTGCAAGATCGAATCTTGCTAAACTACACAAGAATTGAGAAAGCACATAAAGTACGCTAGAAAACTTTTGATTTTTGTTATTCGAAATGTTCAGCAAAATTCAGTTTTCTTTTACCCTGCTGAGACATTATCAAATGCCTAAGCGCTTCTATTTTAACAAATCTGCTGTTTTTGAGCTCGCGCAATGGTTCCATCATGCTACAAAAATTGGTAATGTAGCCAATGCAGTCAGCACTTGCGCTGATCAGCCTTAGCAGACAGAATAAAGGTGACTGTTTCGGATAAAGTTAACTATCATGGAACACAATTTTAAACATACATAGTGGGTGAAAGGTTTACAAAAGATGGTGATATGGTTTCTAGGCGCAGACGTTAACTCAGATTCTCACCAAAACCTACTGCAATTATTACCTTTTGGCCCTTTTACAATGTTCCTTAAAATTTGTATGCAAATTATTCTGTGGTATTTTCATTAATTCAACAAATTAACAAGCAAAAAGTATGTGAAAACAATCAAACTCGTGTGCGCAGGCAATAAAGTTTTCTTAAAATATCAAGCACAAAGTTAACCCTAACCCCCCTACATACACCCTTGGTCCAGGCAATTCCAGCTGACAGCTCTGTCTGGGCAAACCATGGAAAGAGCACAAAACACATAGTGGATTACCTTTCTCATGTGTTATTTCAAACACGCACACATTTACACTAACACAAATGCGAATATGTTTTTAAAAGCTTTTAGTTTGAAAAAATACCATGACTTTTAGCATGAAATTCACATTTAGCGTTTTCAAAATAGCTGAAAACTTATAATTTCTAATATTTTGCACTCGTAATAAGCAGTAATGAGTCACAAAGTAAAGCACAATTTAACCAGCAAAATTAAGGAAAAAACAAGACTGGTTTCCATGCTTAAAACATATACTTTGTTTCCACAGATGAAAACTTTAAGAAAGTCCACGTTTGTTTACATTACTGTTTTACCTTTGTGAAAATCTACTGCCATGCAAAGCAATGCTAGTTCACTATGAATTAGTTATACCTTTCATGTTATGCTGATGCTAGTAAATATTTTCTATTGAACTTTGTCAGTAATCTAGTAAACCTTGCTCGTAAGCCTAATGGTTTCTAATAAAATTTCTACTTTACAATGGCGTGCTGTCCATTTCACAAGTAAATCTGCAATGGCATCCTATCTTTATAAAAATATGACACCATTGCTTATGTAAGGACTGATGATGCATGGTATTATGTGAAATCAATTTCCTATTAAAAACTTGCGATTGATTCCTTGCCTTGTTTCATCTGTGGAGTGAAGTTACTTGTGTATTATATCTTATACACCTCCTCATTATAGCTCAGTTTTTTTAGATCGCCACACTACTATAGACCTGATTTGATCATTTTGACTAGAAAGTAAGATACTCCTGCCAGATATGATGCCACAGCCTTAGCGATAACAAAACCAAGGAAAGACTAAAGGCTTCCATAACTCATAACAATTGCATTTAGTGTGCTGTAAAGAGCACTGTTTTAGGTAAAGTCAGTCTATTTGGCAAAATTTGTAATATCTGCAAAGGGAACTGGAGCCACAGCTATCTCTCAAAAATGGCCACAGCTCCAGTCCAAAATTTCAAAATGAGCTCCGGGTCCAGATAAATTAAGTTGAGCTCTGGGTTCACATAAATTTAAAATGAGCCCTGGCTCCGCATAAATTTGAAATGAGCTCCGGCTCCAGATAGATTTTAAATGAGCTCCAGCTCTGGATATTTAATTTTGGCTCCAGCTCCAGGTAAAATCCCAACCAGCTCCAGTGCTCCAGATCCCTGGAAAAAGAAAACAAGACATAGACACCTATGTACAATAAATCTAAAGCACAATTGTTAGCTCACTTTTATTATGCTATCCAAATTTAATGCATTGCACATTATTTCACAGCGAAAGGTATCTGTAATGCTCCAAGTTCCATTTTCCTGACAGAGAATGTTGGATTGGTGTTTTGAAAGTTGGTAGTTGTGTGGGCAGATGAGGAAGCAATGAGTACCTGGATAATATCTGTCATTGACAGGATCAGCACTGCATACAAAAGAAACTCCTGGAGTCATTGAAAACATAGGACACCTGCAATACATAGCAAAAATATAAATGACCTGATCTAAATTTGTGCTGATCTTAGACATTATTTTTTCAAGTGAATCTAGCTTTGTTATGAAAAAAACATGGCCACTTACAAAAAAGTGTTGTATTTATTAACTATTTGCAAGTGAGAAATAGAAACTTTTATACATGAAGTTGAAAAAAATAAAAAGATAAATGAGCAATACCATCACAAGTATCACACTTCTTTGGAAAATGAGTTTGTTTGAGCAAATTTTCAAATACATTGGAATCATTTCTACTGCAATACAGTATGTGCAAGTTCACCTCCAAGCATAAAACTTCATCTGAAGTTTATTCTATTGTAACGTCTTCACTCCCACACGCAAGGTGCTACACTTTCAACATGCATCACAGTAATGAGAAATACACAAATACATCAAAAAGATGAGGATATATGCATGAAGGTAATAGAGAGTGTACCCTTGATCGTGCTAATGCATTTACTGTACTTTGATTAAATACAAGCTTTTAAGACACGCATGAATGACGCCATCATGATGATTATAATGTAGAACTGCAATGGCTTCCAAGTACGTTGAGGAATGAAATGCATGAGGCAGTGGAAGGCTACGAAGGACCAAGGGTCATTTAGGTTGCAGACCTCCCATGGATGAAGCTGCTGATAGTGTAAAGGGAACAGCATATAGTAGTTGGGCACACGACTTTTCAATCTGGCCATTTCGGTCTTGCAGATTCAGTCTAAGCTGTATCGGTCTCATGACATTTCAGTCTGGGGACATTCTAGTCAGCCTATGAAATTTTGCAGAAATCTTACATGTTCACATTTTAATGCAAATATTCTTACATCAAAGAGAAGTTTTATTTTAAAAAACACAAACATGATCCAACTTCCAACAGTCAATCAGCATCAACACATGATTTTCATTATCATTCGCAGGAAAATTAAATCATTATTGACATTTTGTAATTAAATACAAATTCTTCAAAGTAATAATTAAAATTCAGATTTAATCGCAATCATGAATCCTCAAAGGGAGTTGGTACAACACCAGCTAAAATGACATTTCGCCTGCCTATAAGCATTTAAAAAAACGAATGTAATAAGTTGTTTATGTACAGAAATGTCACGACCGAAATGTCCCCAGACCAAAATGACCAGATCGAAAAGTCCTGTTGCGATAATAGTTAAAGTCATTTGTTCTGGGTACAAAATGTAATATGTGCAATGCAGTTATACAGCAAATTGAAGTAAATTACGTTGCAGGCAAGCACAAGCCACCAGAAGAAAATGGTTTAAAGTTGTCACATTAAACATTTACTGTTTTTACACCTTCCAAAATATTTGTGAATGCTAGAGGGGAAATGCATCAAAAGCTATAGACTGCTGCAGCACCGCAATAGTGTCATGAGATTTAAGCAAGTTGAGAACCAGTCACGCAATCATACTTTGCAGAAAAGAATTCGTTGTCAATGCATGCATGAGAACAGAAAAGCCAAACAATGTAATAAATAACACAGATACTTCATGATTTGACACTTTCCACTGTAACAAGCTTTAGTAATTAAATCAATCCACTTGTTATGTACACCAAATAAGAACGCAAAGTGTGGTTCTAGTAGCTGAGTATTTCTTATACTCTGTCAGAAAAAGAGCCAAACACATTTTTTTTTTCCAGGGGGATTTTTGACCAGATTTCTATTGCACCATAATCCATCATTTTAGCACCTGAGTTTCAACATGCAGTTTTTCATCTATAAATACACCAAGGTACTTGTAAGTTGAAGTTCTTTCAATATGATTACTGTTTACATCTATTACAAAAGATTCTGTGCTAACATGTTTGTTTCTGATCAACATATATTTTGCTTTAGAAATATTTAGTGAGAGTTTATTTGTGGTTTGCCAATCCATTACTTTATCATTTCACAATTAACAGCATTTTGTAATTTTCCCAGATTGTTGCTGCTTTGAATTAAAACTGTATCATCAGTGATAAGAACAGTTTTCATAGAGTTTGACTTTGGTAAGTCGTTTAAAAATTAAAAAAAAACAATGGGTCTAGTATTGAACCCTGGGGGACCCCATTTCTGTTGAAGAGATAAGACTGTATTAGTTTGATCGCATTTCCCCTTACACAGTAATGCTCGAGTTTTGTTAGGAAAATGGAGTGATTCACTGAGTCAAACACTTTTCTTAGATCAGGTGTCTCCAAACTTTTTTGTCTTACACAATGTGATTGTTGCGGGATATGTTATATTCTACGAAATCAACAAATTTTTTGAAAGTATACTATATATTATTTTTTCATTATTGACAAAATGGCTTCGCGGGCCGGATTAAATGGCTTCGCCGCCTGCGGGCTGTAGTTTGGAGATCCCTGTCTTAGATCTAAGAAAACCACACATGATATAAGTTTTTTTATCGAGGTTCGGAACAAGGTTTTCATACAAGCCTGTAATAGCCAGGGATGTGGAATGGTTGTTGTGAAAACCTGATTGTTGCTGACTCAACAAGTTGTTTTTGGTAAAATAATCGTTCAGTCTTACGTTCAGTACCTTTTCGAAAATTTTTGAGAAGTATGTTAGAACTGTTAGCAGTCTGTAATGAGTGGGATTTCGCTATCTCCCGATCTAAAAATTGGTACAACTTCAGCCATTATTGTCCATAAAGACACCGTCGTATATGCTTTCGTTTATAATATTTGATAAAAGAGGTGCCAGCAAAATTTTGACAATTTCAAAGTGCGGAGCGGAATATCATCATGTCCACATGATTGTTATAGTCTAATCTTTTAATTAGTGTAAGTATTTCTTCAGGAGTGGTTGCTGATAAAAAATAGAAATCACTTCGCGTGGTGGAAGATATTTTTTTGTGTTTGTATCAGTAGTTTTTTATGGGCAGATTTTTTAGATTAAGCACACAAAAACATGAGGAGATAATGCATGCAGAAAAATGCAACATTATTTTCATTGAAATTGATTTGACATACGTTTTTAGGCAGGAAGGTAGATCGCCACTCCATAATCCATTCAGCATGCAAATAATGCGGTAATTACCAGTCAGATAAAATCCACGATCACATTCGATTGTACACACATCACCAATTTTAGCTATTCCTGATCTACAAGATTTTGAACTATAAAAACTGTTGGGATTCAGTGTCAATGGGGGACAGAATTGCTGACAAATGGATGCCTGTGCAGGTGTCCACCTGAATAAAAAAATACAAATAGAAATAATATAACGTGCTATTTTCTTGGTTAAAAATTGGAGCTAAAATTGAAAATCATGACAATACCTACAGCAATTATTTTTAGCAAACATCAACCATCTTTGGTTTTTCATTGAGAACTTAAATGGCTCATCTTTTATACATTTTGCACTACACTGCAAAATAGGTGACTGCATAGAGACAAGCAAAACCTATAACATAAAATTTCAAAACCTTGTTGTTTCCACAAAACTATGAAAATCAGCAAGTCTTACCTTCCATCTGCTCTGCAAGAAATGGAAGATGCACCATGAATATAAGCTGATGAATCAGAACAAGTAAATGGACAAACACTGCCAAATGGTTTTCTGAATAAAACATGACATACAATATAGCATAAATGATTAAAAAAAGACTCACCTGCAGTAGCAATTTTATGACAGTTGAATTCAGAATAATCTAAAATGTTTGAGCACTTAGACCAGGGTGTTCAACCTTTTTTGTACAATCACCCACCTACAGGAACTTTGCTCAAAAATTGCCCCTATCTATGATTTTTGCGTTGTCTGAAAATATTTTTGTTTTGAAAATAGTTCGGTGCTAATGAAATAAAAACTGGCAATCTAATTAGCACAAAACAAAAAGGAATGCATATGCATTTGTAGAATAGATGTTATTCATTTAAAAAAAAAACAGCAGTTTCCTTCACTTCTTAGTCGCACTAGATCTTGGGGCAAGTCTTAATCAGCCAATATCAGAACAGCTTCTCAACACAACGAGACTCAGTACTTTCACCCACAATATTTACATCTATCCTCCTAGAATGAACAGCATGGGTCTGGCCAGTGGCATATCTAGCCTGGAAAAAAGGGGTCTGTTGCAGAATTGCACCTCCTCATGTGACTTTTCAGCATAAAATCACATTTTCTCTTAAGACAGGAAATTGACAGATGAGTTTTGCAATGTTACCAAAGTATCACATCAGCAAAATTCTACCGACATAGAGCATGTAGGCAATATTTGCTCATATTAGTCACTACGGTAGTTTTCTGCATGTAGTATTCGGAAACCTAAGTTGCTACTTCGTCTCTGATCAAATTAATGCAAATTCGCTGTCCTGTTCCTTATGACGCGCAGCAAGTAGTGCGCAATATTTAGACCACTCCACACTCGTCCCAAACCAGCCTATGATGTAAGATTCGTTCTCAGGTTTTTGCGTGGTAAGGAGATGGCTACTTGCGAACAAATCAGGGTAGCCTGTGTGCCATAGGGATTGACTATTTTAGTGACCCAGGTTTGTATAGAATTCGACGGTATACATTTCTTCATCACATTGGAGTATTGTCTTTCAACAGTGGTTTGTGTGTTGCAAAATATCAGCAGTTATCGGCAATGAAAAAAAACATTGGTACCGGCCCAAAAAAAAACCTTATGGATCAAGCTCTACCTAAAATCCAATCGAACTTGGCTAGTAGCGCTGGTAGCCTAGTNCACATAACTATTTATTTCTGGTATTGAGCTCATTGTCAAAACACACAAGAAAAGATATTCAAGTTATCATTGCCTTCGGTCACAGCCTATTTTTTACATTACAATTGCTATTTGTTCCTATGAATATGTTGCTGAAAAGATACTTAGCTAGGTGAACATTCACCAAATGTCAGCCATACAGCAATGAGAGCTGTTTATCCTCATGTACATACTCATACACTTATAAAATCAAAGCTGACAAATAGCTCCACAACTGCGTCTGTGGAGCGTTCTCTATGAAGATGGCGGCGTTATAAATATACTTGCAAAATCACTGTGTAGTAGAACGATTGAGTTGCAATTGCTCTGATGATTTTACATCATAATATAAAAGCGAATTACTTGAAATCAATATAGAATTCCTTGTACAACAAACAAGATCGTCAAATGCTCAATTCAAAAACTATCTTCGAAATACAATGCTTGACTGATAGTTTGTTCAGAACATGTCACCACGATTTCTGAGGCAAGCTGTCACGCCTTCCAATATGCCAAATTCCGTGTAAAAATATAGCTTCAGTGGAAACGAACTCATGTTACTTGGCGTGACCCCAGGGAAGGCTTAAACTTCTTTAATTTTGTCACATCCTATGAAGTGCAAACAGCAGATGAAATTTAGTTGAAACTGCAAAACAAAAAATTATCGTGATTGGAGATTGCGTCCTCTTGCCATGAAGCAAAATATTACAAAACAGCATGAAGCAAAATATTACAAAACAGCTCTGCACGTGGCAGTGTATGAGCTTCAGACAGCTCCGCTTGCATTGCAGCTGGCACTGTCAGAGTAAGGAATTCCAAAACACGTACCTTCAACGCAATGTCAATTTAAAGTGTTCAGAAACGTGGATTGTTTCATGTCACTGTGCAGGCACTACTTAGACAAGGCTGTGACATTGTTGTTTCATAATAGGACGTTGCAACATTAAAAGGGACTTGTTGTTACCAGTTCCAAACCACACGCATTAAAGACCTGCAGTGATAGCATTTAATATTTTATCAACTTTAATGCTGAGGACCTGCGGCACAAAAGGGGCCTGTCATGACAGCCAAACAGGCCCCACAGATGCATCCCTGGGTCTGGCTTAACTGCCTCTGAACCGGTGTCAACTGTTTCCACTCCTGCCTACGCAAATGGGGTATGGCTTTGTTGCGGCTGGTGGCCCAACTATATGGACTAGTACATATGTTCTGCAATCAATACATTGTAGTAGACTACTCATTGAGCCAATCTGCTGGGCACAAACCATTNACTTGTTCACATTGCGTTTGTATGCATCGCGTGACTAGCAGTTACGCCTAGTGCATTTTTCTGTTCACATTTCTGTGCATGTCTTTACAACCTCGCATAGTCTTGCGTGGGCTCCATTTTTCGAGTAGTGTAGTGAACGCATTCATTGTCTGACTGACCGACAGACTGTTTTCTGCGATATGTTTGTCTCTTGATCGTGGTAAAGACAAGTTGCCGTTTTTGTTAAGGGTTGGTAAATGTTGCCGTTATGCCTTATTAAATGTGACGCAAGAGTCAAGGGCAATAATCTGTACAGTGTCACCTCTCAAATCCCCTGCCTGCTTCATATCTCAAGCAGCTGCAAGCCTGAGTAACATCTTTGCCCTCTCATAGAAAAGAGTGAATCAAATTCACTTATTCAATTAATATATGTTGGTAGATGGAGATACATCAACAAAGTGGTGCTGTGACCATGATGTGAAGGTCNGGCCAGGTGCAACCCTCGCAAAAAGAAGGTGCGAACATGCGATCGGTGCTGTTCATTGTTAAGAGGAGGGGATGTTGTTTCAACCTCTGTGTTGATGTTGCATTGAATGTGTGATTCACCACGAACAGGATGTGCGTGATGAACAACACCAATTTGTGTGTGGTGCGAACAAGCAATAATAGAGTGATCGTGGCATGTAATCTCTGTCGATGCTAACATTTCTTCTGTCGCACACACACCTGACAGGTGGTACGACTATCGGGTTAGGTCGAAAAGGAAGAATTGCAGAAATTTTTTGTTAGGTTTTTGTTGGTGGTGTTGGTGATACTGCATGGAGGGGCCATAGCAGTACAGTTATAGAGCATGTGATTGGCAGATTAAATGTCGCCGCACACACAGTTTCAATTGTCAGCCAATCCCATTCTGTAGAGGTTTGCATTAAATCAGCTGTGTCCTGTGCACAAGTGGTAGTAATTACATTCAATCGTTTAGATTCTAACATGTGAACGTAATTACCAGCGTATGTGAAGAGTGATTGCGGTACATGATCACTATTGTCACTTGCTGCCACAGTGTGAAGCTTTGCGCACTTACCGCTCGGGCTTTCCGATCACAATAACCCATTCTGCAGCGTGTGAGTTGGGTGCAGAAGAACAAACCATCAACCATGCCGTCCTTCTATTTCCAATCCATCGACTTCCCCTTGAACTGTACAGCCTGACAGTTTTGCATGATGAGACCGTCGATTGCCTGCTCAACACCTGCTCCGAGATCTACTGTGGCCAAGCAGTGGATTGAAAGAACTTGCTCAAACGATGAAGCTGGTTCCAACTAATAGAAACCTTGTGATGGTGTTTATCTCAAGCATTTTCAAAGCAGGGTGCATGTTGGTCAGTGTAAGTCTTATGGCATTTCCCCAGTCTTGTTCACGTCAAGACAATTGCGGTGTTTGTTATGCATGTGCAGTACTTGGCTGAAACCTTGCTTAACAAAACACATCGTGGGTGACGCCAGTAAAAATAATTTCACTTTTTCCAAAAGTTCTGGAAAACGCTCACTGCACTTCAGAAATCTGATCATCTGTGTGTATGAAATATAGCACAGCTTCATCGTTGCTTTGGATGTCGATGAGACATTTCTGAATGGTGGAATCGCATTTGCTTATGCCAGTTAGCTGGCAAAAGGTAGATTATTTCACTCAATAACTTTCCGCACTATGTAACTTATGGCATGGTCTCCACAACAGAATGACTTCATAGCAAGCTTCATACAACAGGTGGCTGGTCGAAGTTTTTCCTTCCTTAGCATACTATTCTGCTATACTTTGTCATCAGTCAGATGAACACAGAACAGCTGTATTCACAGTGCAGCAAAACACTCGAACTGACTGAATAACATGACAAGCACATAATAAATACTACGGCCAAAGCAAACGATACAACTGACATCTTGCAAACGTTTCGATAACAACTGTTATCATCTTCAGTGCATACGTTTCTATCCTTGCTTCAAGACAGGTCTTCATCTGGAAAGATTATGACGTTATTTGACGTAACCAGTCTTTTCACTAATGTGCCGGTTGATTTTACCATCAATCTAATTCTCGATTCTGTTTTTCGCAGCAATGACGAGTTCAACGG